>Ga0209777_10004638_pt1 | contig 16147 bp, 23 predicted proteins | sample FrelakmetHBP12HB_FD_187147 | JGI IMG/M metagenome (GOLD analysis project Ga0209777, IMG submission 187147) | Freshwater lake sediment microbial communities from the University of Notre Dame, USA, for methane emissions studies -HBP12 HB (SPAdes)... | ecosystem: Environmental > Aquatic >...
ATAGCTGCGACAGCGCGTTCAGCCGCTGCCCTTCTCAACCGTACAATCGCGTACAATGCGAACAATGATTTGCACAATCGCTAAAACACCCAGTTAACAAAAACCAACCCTTCTCAACCCCAGAACACGCCCAAACCCCATTGTAGTACAAACGCAAAAACCATTGTACGCATAAAAAATCTTATTCCACCCCTCCAGAAAGCTAAGTTCCCAACCAGTCCAAGCTCGATCCAAGCCATGGTGTCATCAGCTCCGAAATCCCCCCGACTATCCTGTCCAAAGTCATGACTATTGATAACTGGAAAGCATGTTGAAACCATGTACCAAAAAACAATAATCATAACTAAGCTCCTGGCAATAGTTGTGACTATAAAATCTAGTTCCCCCCGCCTCGCATTTTCCTAACGCCTATTTTTCTGCAACCCTTTGGAAAATAAGTATTGAAAATTCCGATCAATCGCGATCAATGGCTGAACAATCGCCAAAAAACTGCTTCAACCCAAAGCAACCAACCTCAACCCCAGAAACACGGTTTTCCCCATTGTTCAACAATGGCAAAAACCATTGATCGCACACAAAAATCTCTATCCAGACACACAAACCTAGGAAATCGCCGCAAAACAAAACAAGCTAATAGCTTGTCCCGTAAATATCTTTATTAACTAAATGACCTAATAATCGCTTGCATGAGACCTTACACGGCGATAATTCTCAGTAAAGAGCAAAAGAAGCAGCTTCAAGGCAGCATCAAACCCACAACACAGTACCGATTTGTCCAAAGAATCAACACCATCCTTATGGCAGCGGAAGGAAAAAATAACAAGCAAATAGCCCGAAAAGTCGACCTATCAGTTGTAGCCATCTCTCATTGGCGAAATAGATTCGCTAAACACGGAATCGATGGATTAAAAGATCTGCCTCGATCTGGAAAACCAGCCAAATATGGGCATTCAGAAAGACTCAAAATCATTGGTATCGCATGCCAACCGCCATCAATTAAAACCCGCTGGACACTGCGAGAGCTAGCAGAGAAGACCGGCATAAGCAAATCTCAGTTGCACCGTATCATGCATGAACTTGACCTAAAACCACACCAATTCAAGATGTGGCTCTTTAGCAACGACCCAGAGTTTGAGACAAAGCAGGCAGGCACCGTTGGTTTAATCCTCCATCCGCCAAAGAACGCGTTTGTAGTATGCTTAGACGAAAAGACAGGTCTTCAAGCCAATTCACCCACCCATAAGAAGCTCCCCATGAGGCCTAGTCAGATTGAGAAGCGAGAATTTGGCTATCGACGTCATGGTGTTTTGGCGCTTTATGCTGCACTCAAGGTTCATCAAGGTGAAGTCTTTGCCAAAACAGAAGAGAAGCATACACATGTTGAGTTTTTGGTCTTTCTTAACGAAGTTTATGAGAAATGGGGGCAAGGCAAAGAGTTGCATATTATTATGGATAATTTTAGTGCTCACAAGACTCAAGAAGTTAACCAGTGGGTTGAGGAGCATAAGTCTGTTCATTTTCATTTTACTCCGACTCACGCGTCATGGCTCAATCAGGTAGAATTGTGGTTTAGCATTCTATCAAGACAGTTATTATCCAAGCAAGACTTTGAATCGGTGCCGGATCTGACTAGACAGCTTTTAGCTTTCATTGAGGAATATGACAAAACTGCCAAGCCATTCGCATAGACATACAAAGGGGAACCGTTAAAAATTAATTAAGGATTTAAAGGGACTGAGCACTAATTATCGACATGAAACCTGTTTCTGCGCCCCGTCCTTAGCCCCGAGAACAACATTGTCGATAACCATGGAGAGCACGTTAAACACTTCAGCGGCGGTCAGATTGTCCGTGTCCAAAATCAAGTCAAACGGCGAAAAATCCTCTCCAAGCGAGAACCCATAGAGTTTTTTGTAGATGGTTTTCGTGCGCGCTTCCTTCTCCTGCAGAGCCTTAAGCGACTCCTCCACCGTCATGTTATCGCGTCCACTGATACGTTCAGCTTGCTTCTCTACCGACGCGGCTAGCCAGATTTTAAAGCCGCCTTTGACCAGCCACGGCATAGTCCAGCTATCCAGCAGAACATTTCCCTGAGCCGCATACTCCAAGAGCTTGTCGTCGACAGCTTTGTCAAAACTCGAGTCATTCTTCCGCTTTTCTAGAAACTCAAGTCCTTCGGAGCTTTCCCACCAGCCATTGCTGAGAGAATTGTAGCCTCGCTCAGCCGCCAAAGCCCGCAAAGCGTCCCCGCCAGAATAATACCTTAAACCATATTTCTCCGCGATTTTCCTAGCCAACGTGCTCTTACCAGTGCCCGCCATGCCAGAAATGCAGATCACGAGCCCTTTAGCTTCAACGCCAGCTTTCTTGTCTTGGCTGCTCGTGGCAAGCCCCCATTTTCTGCAATGTCACTGTATAGGCGTGACGCCTATTATGCGTGAGGCGATGGTTCCGAAGAAGAACGAACAGATGAGGTACCAATAGAAGAACGGCACTCCGATGTGCCCTCCGGGCATCGCGTTGATCCCTGGAAGGTACGCAACCGCGACTGCAACACCCTTCACCATGAAGTAACCCTGAAGAGCAGGCCAGATAATCAGATAAACGAAGGTTATCGGCAGGAGCAGCAGCTGGGGCTTAAACATCTTGGTCTGCATGGATTGAATCTGCGGCTGCTTTTTCTTGAGCTTCTCAATCGTCTTCTCATCCTTCGCGCGTATGGCAGCCATTTGCTGAGAATTATACTCCGAAAGCTCCTTCTGCATAGACCGGTACTCTTTCCACCCGATCATCTTCGTAATCAACACGCGGTTAAGTGTCATGTTAGCGAACGAGATGACTACTGCAACGCCCATGATTGCCAAGGTAGCAAACGGAATGACTGAAATATCCACCATGCCTTAAATCCTTCCTTGCACTGCGTGCTCTTGCCTATTCTGATACCTGCATATAACCGTTTTCGCTGACAAACAGCGGTTAGGCTATCCTAGCTACTCGCCCAAGATTCGCCTAAACGCCGGATACATTTCAGCAGCTCTTTCGCGCATCAGCAACTCGTAGTACTGGTATATGATACCTACGGACAGCAGGATACCTGTACCCGTACCGAACACGCCCAGGAAGTTCGCGAAGCCAGCTATCACCGCTACGATTATGCCGCCGAGCACCGTCACCACTGGGATATACCGCTTCAAGATTGCCTCGATGGGTCTTCCTGAACGCCGGTAACCTGGAATCTGCATACCGCTATCCATGAGCTGCTGCGCGACTTTGTCAGGTCCCAACCCGCCGACTTCAAGCCAAATCAGCGAAAACACCGCGCAGAAAGCAATCAATATGCCAAGATAAATGAAGGCATGCGCTACCGAAAACCAGCTAAATTTCCCAGTGGCAGGGTCATTTAATACTGACAGTAAATTTTGTGGAGACGTTGTAAAGTACGCGAGCCCGCCTATGGGCACCGTGCTGTTGCTAAGCTTCGGATTAGGAACACCAAACGTTCCAATCCAATTTAGCCAAATATTCGAGTTACTTCGGTTACTCGTACTCCAGATGAGCTGGCCAAAGAAGTAAACGTTCGCGAACAGCGCCGACGCAAAGATAACAGGCAAGTTCGAAACGTACAACAGCTTAATAGGGTACTTGCTACGGAACCCCTTGTAGCCGGCATACGACATAGGCAGTTCAATGCGGACCCCGTTGAGATAGATCGTTATCAGGAACGCGCCGATAGTGGCACAGAGGCCGATGAATGAAGGATATACACCTCCCTGTGTACCCACAATCCAGCTAGTCAACGTGTACTTGGTTGCACCAGCCGCAGTTTTCGCAAAAAGCTGTTCCAAACCACCGACGAACAAACCTGTGGAAGGCGAGAAGCTGGACCAAAGAATGTTCTGCGCAACACCAGCCATGATGAAAAGGCTGATACCGCTGCCCAAACCCCAGCCCTTCTGGACCAACTCGTCCAGCAACATCACGATTATGCCCGCGAATATAAGCTGGAAGAATATGACTATAGCTGCTACGCCCAGACTGGGGAGGGTACCGTACATGCCGCTTATGATGTATGCGCCTGCCTGAATAGCTGTAAGTACGATGGAAAACACTTTGCTTGCAACTGTGAATAGTCCCCTGTCTTCGGCCTTGCTCATATCACAGTCGATGAGAGCTGAGCCAGAAAGGAGCTGCAGAATCAGCCCCGCTGTGACTATGGGGCCAATACCAAGTTCCATAAGCGTGCCGCGGTTCGAAGCGAAAATCACACGCAACGCGGCAAACTGGTCACTTGAGCTGGTAGCCACTCCGAATAACGGCACCTCGGACATGACGAGGAAAACTATGAGAACAAGCGCTGTCCAGAAGATTTTCTCGTTAAACTTCACTTTTCGCTCGGGAAGCTTGATTTCCAGCAGTACCCGCGCGAGTGGTTTAAAGAGGTTTAGGAATCTACCAGCCATGCCAAACTAACCCTTACTGTTCAGGTTCCGCTGTTTCTGCTGCTTCATCAGCTTCAGTGATTACTTTTCCGCCTGCCGAAGCGATTTTTTCTGATGCAATCTTAGAGCAAGTGGGAACGGTAACTGTTAGAGCCTTTGTGATTTTACCCGTGCCCAAGAGTTTAGTGTATCCCATGGCTGTGAGATCTATGACCGCTTGACCAGTTTGAGCGATTTCATATAGCTTGTTAAGGTTAAGCGTATTTTCTTTGAGGTGAATCTTCTTGGGCGAGTGGAAGCCGTGCTTACCGAAGTAAAGTGTTTCCATGTTGCAGGCTAGGCTCCAGCGGTGTTTGTGCATGCCTACTTTTCGGTAGCCCTTGGACCCGGCATCTCGGTGTTGGCCGACTCTTCCGTAGCCTTGTGTTCTGGACCCCCGCATTTTACGGTGTTTTCTCAGTTTATGTGGCATCGTTGTAACCTGCTTGTTGTTTTATGGTTTCTTCTTTCATGGCTTTTTTCAGCTTGATTTCAAGCACGCCATTCTTGAAAGTAGTGTTCGCGACCGCTGGTATGACTACCTTCGGCAAATTTAAACTTTTATAATATCTGCGATCTTTCGCTTTCGCTGACAGGATGAGTTTCTGGTCCTTCACGCTAACCTTGACAGTTTCCGGGTTGAACCCCGCGATTTCCGCGACTATGGTGACCCAGCCGTTATCCTGGAACATATCAATGAGGGGCTTAGGCTCCCGATACTTGCCCTTGCCGAATTTCTTTGGCAAACGGTATTTTTGCGGGTGCACTCTAGCTGTTTTGAAGTTTTCCATGCGCGGTGCCTTAGAAGAAGATTTAGGGGCGATCTTTATGGTCTTGAAGTCTAGCCAACTCATGTGTTTTCTACTTCTTCGCCATTTTGCGCTCATGGTTCATCCCCGGATAAGCAATGGAAGTTTAATGACCGACTATAAAAGATATCGCACAAAAAAGGCTGGAAAATACGAGACGAGAAAGTGCTGAATCAACACCAAAAACTGCCACACGCCGCCTAAATACTGTAAGTGAACATGACGATTTAATACTCCAGCAGGTTTTTGCCACTGTAGCCTCTGACCGCATCGTAGACCGATTTTGGCGTGTAACCCGCGAAGCCCAACAGGTTCGCCGCGGAGCTGTACAGCAAAAGCAGGTAACTCTTCGCGTCTGCATTCGTGCCCTTCTCGATTAGCTGCTCCGCGCAGACGCGGCGGCTGAACCGTTTGCTCTCGGCGTTGGTGAACAGGAAACTCACGTTCTGCCCGGCCTGCACCTGTGAGCCCTCTTTGATGAGTTGCTCAGCGGCGATGACTTGGCTGACGTGCTGCTTGTACTTACCCGGCTGCTTGGAAAGGTGCTTGGTCACGGTTAGATCCCAAACGGGAACTTCGCCATCCAGGAGCCGCCGCCGGTACTCTTTAACGACTTTGATGGCGTCAGGGATTTTCTGCATGAACTCGCGGGAATTACCTGCCGTCGCCAACACGTTAATCATATCCATCTGCGCGTCGTAGACGAATTTGGGCGTGTCATGACGACGTACATCTATTCCCCGCACTTTCAGTTTGCCGTTCTCCATGACGCCGTAGTATCGATTCAAGACGCCTACGCGCGGATGGACTCTGCTGGGGAGGAACACAATCCACTTGTACTTGCCCTCGAAACCCAGGGTCACGTCGATTTCGCGGCTAATCTCACCGCACAATGCCCGGTACTCGTCTATGGTTGAGCCTTCTTTACGGAGCCAAAGCGAGTCGACGATGCCGTGTATGACGGTGAAACCGCGTTTTTCCGCAATCCGCGAAGTTTTAAGAAACGCGTCTCGGCCAAATGCACACACGCCTATATGGCCGTCCACCGTGCCGAACTTGGCGTTTCGATAGCCTAAGTAACCAAAGCACGTCACCAGTATCCACTTCAAAGCGCCTTGCCGCCGGTCGTAAACCTCCCTGAGATGCGCGTCGCCGGCTTCGTCACGTAGCCGCTTGTATTTCGCCCGCTTCTTAACCACGAATTCTAATGTTTTGGGCACGATGCCGCGGCGCTTCTCGCAGATATGATAGCCCAAGTCGGGCATGCGAACCTTCGAGTCGGGGCAGCACTTGCACAGCACGGTCTCCGCCGAGATGTTGTACTTCACCATCAACGAAGGATACATCGACGAGAAATCCACTTCCCCCACGCTGTCATGGATGCCCACGCGCGGCTCATACACGAAGCCTCCGCGGTCTCCTACCAACAGCTCATACGCCGACTTGAACGCCTCCGGCATGCTCTTGTTGCGGGGAATCAACACGCCATCCTTGAGTGCCTGATAAAACTGCAAAGACGACATGCTGGAACCTATGGAGGCACGCGAAGACGTGTGGAGGGGCATGCGGCATATGCGAGCAATTTCGAACAAGCCTTCAAACCCGCACTCGCTCATGGCAAACGTGTTACGAGAGTCAACATGCACCCTACCGAACAGGCGAACGGTTGTCGCGCGATAGAAGGTGCGCCCATAGGAAAAGAAAGTTCTGCCGCCGCCCGCCGCGGTCTTTGACGGAAAAGGAACGGGGTCACGGCTCAGGATAAACTTGTCCAGCACATGATTTTCTTCAGCGCGGTGTATGAGATAGGGGAGCACGTAGGAGTCGCCGCCTGACGTAAGGATTACGTCTGGGTCCAGCTTCTGGACTGCCTGTGCCAGCTGTAGGAGCATCTCGCCCTCATTGCCCGCGGCAACGGTGACTTCATCGCCTGCCTGAGTGACGGCGGCTTTGCCGAGGGGGTCGTCGAAGTCAGCGATTTTCCCCGTCTTGGCTATCTCCACTTGAAGCTTCATGAATCTCAATGGCGGAGCCGCATAGTTGTTGCTCTCAACCGAGTCCAGCAACGTGTACTGCAAACCTGCCGTGCCCACTTCTACTTCCATGTGCGCCAGCGGGAAGATGTCGTGGTCGAAAAGGTAGGCACGGTCGCCGTGAAGGTCGCAATTGTGCACTTCGTAGCGAAGGTAGTCACCAGCTTTTAGGATGTCTTGGGTGAATGCAGGTATGCGTCGGCAGTCTCTTAGCGTGACCTCAAGAACTCTGGTTTGTTGGGCATCGGTTGGGTGCGCGTACTTATAAGCAAAACCCCACCACACGATGTCGCGGCTGCGGTAGAAGGTGCTAGCTAACCGCTCGATGCCATCCTGCTGTCCCGAAACGTACATCTTAGGCTGGAACCTGTCGGCGAAGCGGACGCGTTCCCCATTCTCGCTGATGACCCAAACGGCAACCTCGCCTTCGCTATCGGGGTAAACATCGAACAGCCACCCGCGGACACGTCTAGGCTTGGGGGAGACGTTTTTTGAGGACATCCAGCTCCGCCTCGAGCTTCTGCAGCTTCTCTTGCTGGGACAGCAGAATGGACATAACCATGGGCTCAAAAAGCACGGGTTGCACTGCATTGCTGCCCGCTGAAGCGAAAGCGCGGCAGGCGTCCATGAGCTGCTCGAAGGCTTCGCGGTCGCTGCTGCGTAGGGCACGCTCGAACCCGGTCCATCGGCGAATCTCGTCTTCCAAAGCTAGGCGGTACGACTCGACGGTTCTGCCCATCAGAATGCACACTCCACAGAAATTTTCGTCAGAAAATTGTCTAAGTTGTCGTGTGTCATCGTTTCGCTCTCCACGTTTTTGGGGAAATAAGCAGGCGCTCGTTGAGCCTTTTAAGGTTTCACCGAAGCGACTCAGTTGTGCAGGGGAGAGAGGGGACACAAAAAATGAAACGAACCATGAATATATAGAAAGAAGTGTACCGAGCTTTCCTTCTGTCAGCTATGATAGCCAACTTAATTGAGTCAACTCGTATTGAGAAGGTGTGTCCTTGGATTTTGAAAAATGAAAAATTGAAAATAAAAGATTAGGGCGCCGGTTGTTTAGACCATGCGTTTAACAAGTTCGTTTATGGCTTCGCCGCGGTAACCCGCCTCTCCGCCAGCATTGAAACTCTTCTTCGTTTTGCCCTTGTAGCCTTTCTTTGGTGGCCGCAGCCTGAACGTTTTCTGGACGCCTTCGAGCTTGCTTATTTCCGCTTTGCAGTTGAACACTGCGTCTGCTAGGTCGTCGATGCTTTTGAAGCCGAGTTTTTGGGCGTATTCGTCGGTAAGTTTTTTGCTTCCGCCGGTTTTGGCGCGTTGTTTGAGCATGGCTGTGACGATTTCTTTTGATGCCTCGCCCCATGTTACGTAGCTTTGTGCGCGTTTGAGCATACCCATGTAGGCGGGTCGGCTGTCGATTATGACGGCGTGGTTAGTGTGGGTTAAGCCCAGCAAAGCGGTGGTCTCTCTGGCTTCGCGCTGTGCGCTGACTTGGCCGCGTACTTTGACGGCGACTACGCATTTGCAGGCTTGGGTTTGTTGTTCTGCCATTTTACTTCACCCAGTCCGCTGGAGTAATCAAGTTATACGTGCTCTTGAGAGCGTCGAAAGTGGCGCATGCAAACGATGGCACGGTCCTCGTGGACCCGTAGGTTCTTGACCAGAGATCCTTCACTCCTGCTAAGCCTAAGATAATTTTGGCGACTTCGCTCGCGACCAGCCCTAAGCCTCTGGGTCCAGGAACCATGACGACGCGGACGCTTCCGCATTTGCCTTCGACCATGAAGGGTACGCTGTGGCCTCGACCGCAGCCGCATTCCCAACTGCCGCATCCGCGTTTAACGGGTATGATGTTGAGGCGGGCGTCTGCTGCTGCTTTTTCGATGGCGTTTCGGACTTGGCCGGCTTTTCCACCGCCCAAGCCTAGGTATCCGTCGCGGTTGCCTACGCATACGATGGCTTTGAAGCGGCTTTTCTCGCCGGCGTCAGTTTGCTTTTGGACGAGGTTGATGTTTATTACTTCTTCTTGCAGGTCAGGGAGCAGGGCGTCGACGATTTGGTGCTCGCTGATTTTGAGGCCGCTCAGGAAAACTTCGTCTATGTTCGTGATTTTGCCTTCCTGAATCATCTTGCCCAGACGGGTTTTAGGAACCCATTCTTCAAGGTTTACTTTTGGACGTTCTCTTTGTTCTCTTTGTCGGTGCATTATTCTTTCTTACCCCCAGCTTTGGCGGCTTTAGGAGCCTTGGTGGTTTTAGCGGGTTCTTTCTCAGCTTCTTCAGCTTTGGCTTTCTTTTCGGCTTTCGGTTTAGCCTCAGCCTTCTCGGCTTTGGGCTTCTTCTCAGCTTTGGCTTTTGCCTTGGGCTTCTCTTCCGCCTTTGCCTTGTGCTCAGCCTTTGGCTTGGCTTCGGCTTTTGGAGCCTCTTCAGCTTTCGCCTCTACCTTTGCCTCAGCAGGTTTCGCAACCGCGGCGGCAGGTTTGGCTTCAGCTGCTTCGGCTTTGACCGCGTGCTCGGGAGCTTTTGGCTTTGGTGCTTCGACCTTGGCTTCAGGCTTCTTTGCCTCAACCTTGCCGGCTGGTTTAGCCTCAGGTTTCTTTGCCTCGGGCTTCTTGACGGGTTTAGGTTGCCTCGGCTCGGGCTTCCAAGTTATGCCGAACGCGGCGAATATGTCAGTTTTTACTTTGTTGAAGTGTTCACCAAACTCTTGAGGCTTAAGACCGTTCGCGATGACTTTCGAGAATATTGGCGTGTACTCTTCAGGTGCACCCAGACCCTCGGCGTATTCGACGATGTGGTCGCCTCGGGCGCGTTCCTTTACGATTTTCTCGTCGCTGTGAGGAATTGCAACGCCTGCGTCCACGACTCCTGCCATGGTGGAGAACACTTTGGAACCGTTTGTTGGTGAGACCAACCCAAGGTCCAAGATAGCTTCGGTTATACCGGCCTTCTTTGCTTTCAAACCGCAGAGTAGACCTGTCAGGTAGGCGGCGGGAACGTTGCCCGTAGCGGCTTTCCAACCGTACTTCTTGACGAGTTCTCTGCTATGCGCAGATGCCAAGACGAAGTCGCCTATTGGCTTGGCTATGATAATCTGGGCGATTGTGTTGTTTGTGCTGCTGCGAGCTACGAGCCTTGGCTTGCGTGAAACGACGAAGGCTTTGCGTGCTTGGTAGTCGGTTTTCTTTTCTCTGCGTCTGCGTAGTGGAACGCGGTAACGTGATCCGTATGGCATTAGCGTTTCCTCCACATTTCGTGAGCTTTCGCGTAACGTTCCATTTCGGCGAGTGATGCGAAACGGCCACTGCCTGCAATCATGTACAGTTCGCGGTAGCTGCTTTCGGTTATCGTGCGGTTGGCTTTCAGTTCACGGAGTTTTTTGCGCTGTGAGCGGATTTTTGTCATCCAAGCTTCTTTCTTGGTTATGACGGCTCGGGGAGTTCCGCTTTTGCTGCCTGGACCCTTGCGGCGTCCGCGGCGTTTCTTGGCTTGGATGATTTTGGCTCGGCCTCGGCTGACGCCTTGAATGGCTGAAGCGGCGATTACTTTTTCGTGCACGAGTTTGCGCACTTCTTCGCGGGTGATTGCTGATTCGACGTCTTCAGTGCGTTTGGGATCTATCCAGACGCGGTTCTTGCCGACTTTCATGATCCGTGAAGCTATGCGCCTTTGGTTAGTTAGATTGGTCATTATTTCTCAGCTTCCTTCTTTGGTTTCTTTTCTGGCTTCTTCTTTTTTGTTTCTTTTGGGTTCTTCTTTGCCTTCTTGGCGGGAGCCGCTTTCTTCTTCGCAACTTTCTCTGTTCCCTTGGCTCCAGCTTTTTCAGCTTCTTCGGGTTTTGCTTCTTCTTCAGCTACCGCTTTGATTTCTTTGGCGTTTACGATGGTTAGTTCAAGTTTTCTGGCTTCGGCGATGATTGTGACGCGTTTCTTCTTTCCGACGGTGTGGGCGATCCGGGCGACTTGAGTTATGGGGTCAACTGTGTGAACTTCAGCTAGGTTGTGAACGAGGACTTCCTCATAGCCCGATGGGTGTAGGCCGCGTGAGAGTTTTGGACCCATGTATCCTGAGCTTGGGCCTGGTGGCCATCCCTTGATTTTTCGTCGGATTTTGTTGTCTATGCCGCGGGGTCTGCGCCAGCTTGGGCTGAACTTGTCGTATTTCCAGCTTTCTGGTCTGATGAAAGCGGGTTTTTTGCTCTTGGCGCGGGCGCGTACTCTGAGTGCGTTTTGCAGGGGTACTGCGTTATTTTTTTTCTCGGTCATTATGCCATTCCTTCGTTTCTTTCGAAAACGTAAATTCCGTCTAGGAATACACGTGGGTCTTTGTTGGTTACGCGCGTTACCATTTCAATGTTGGCGGCGGTCTGGCTCACGTCTTCTAATGCGGAGCCTTGCACGATTATGTCGTCAGTTTCAATTTTGACTTTGACGTCTCCGAGTATCTTGGCTTTACGGGGACGCCGTTCGCCGGTGAAGTTTTCAACCACGACTGCCCCGTCTTGAACTTTGACGGTGATGGGGAAGTGGGAAAACACGATTTTCAGCTTGTACGTGTAGCCCTGCGTGACGCCTGTAATCATGTTTTTGATGTGGCTTTCTATGGTGCCGACGAGGGAAGCTTCTTTCTTGCGTGGCCACTGCGCCCAGACGCGGACTGTTTTGCCGTCTGTCTCAAGCGAAACTGAAGCGTGAGAGAAGTCCCTAGACAACGTGGCTCTGGCGCCCCGGACGGTTACTTTTTTCCCGTCGAGGCTGATCACTACGCCTTCGGGGACTGAAATTGTTCTGGAAATTTCTGGTAGACGCATACTTTACACCTTGCTCAGTAAACGTAGGCTAGGAGCCTGCCTCCGACGTTCTTGTCGCCTGCTTCTCTGTGGGCTGTGACACCTTTGGAGGTGGAGACGACGAGGATGCCGACGTTGCGTGAAGGCAGATACTTCTTTTCCCAGTTTTCGAACTCGTTAACCTTAACTGAGAATCGGGGTCTAATTGAGCCGCATTTATTGATTCTGCCCATGATCTGAACTTTGAATTTGCCTTGGCGACCATCGTCGATGAACTCGAATTCGCCGATGTACCCGTTCAGCTGCATGATACGCAGGACGCGGCCTAATAGTTTGGATGCGGGGCTTATGACGCATTCGCGCTTGTTGCGCATCTCGTTGTTTATGATTGTTGTTAATCCATTTGTTAGGGTGTCCATGCTGTTTTACCTCTTATTCGTATTTTTTGAATCCTAGTTTGACCGCTACTTCTCTGAAGCAGTGTCTACATACATTCAATCCGTACCTGCGGATGGTTGGCCCGTAGGCGCCGCATCTCTGGCAGGGACGTGAACCTTTGCCGAATTTTCTTACTTTTTTGAGTTGTTGTTTTCCCATGCAATTTCCTCTTTTAGACGATTTCGACTCCCAACGTTTGTTTCGTGAACAAGATGGATTCCTCGGGCGTCAGCAGATGTTTCTTGCCTACTTTGGCTTTGCGTTTACGTCGGTCACGGACTCGGTCGCCGGGGCGGTTGAGAGTGACGCAGATGTCCATGCCGAAGATGCCTACGTCAGGGTCGTATTTGACGCCTGGGATTTCGATGTGCTCTTTGAGGCCAAACGCGAAGTTGCCTCGTTCGTCAAACGATGACTTGGAAACTTTGTTGTCGACAACTGGAAGGACCTTCTTTAGGAAGTCTATGGCTGCTTTCCTGCGCAGGGTGACGACGCATGCGATGGGTTCGCCTTTGCGTATGCCGAAGTCTCGGATGGAAGCTTTCGCGTTCTTCTTGACTGGGGTTTGTCCTGCGATTTGTTGAAGGACTTTGAAGGCTTTCTCGAGTGGTTCGCCTGATTTGCCTACGTTGAGGTTGATAACGACTTTTTCGATGCGGGGTTGGAGCATTGGCTGGTCTTGCCATTTTTTAATCATGGCTTCCTCAGACAACTGGGGTGGCCTCCTGTGATTCTTCTGGTTTCTCTTCTTCCTCTTCTTCTGGAGCTTGTGCTGGTGGCTGTGGCTTGGTCTCGCTTAGCGTGAACACGAAGTCGAGGATGGTCTGGTAGTGTCCGCCTCTTTCGTCTTCGACGACTACGAGGGCGTTTTTGCGTTTCTTGGCTTCGGTTTTTTCGATTTCGACGATTTTGCCTTTTACGCCGATGTTTTTGCCGCCGGTGATGATGGCGTAGTGTCCTTCTTTGAGTTGAATGCATCCGGAGATTTCTTTGCTGGGGATGTTGAGTTTGAGTATGTCGAAGGTGTTGTAGATGTCTTCTTGGGGTTTCTTGGGGTCAGCGACTTTTATGAGCAGGTTGGAGCCGTCGTGCAGATTAAGTTGTACTCCGCCGGTGACGGTCATTTTGTCGTCGACGCGGCAGAGTTTGTAGCTGGTTTCTTCCTTGCTTATTTCGGAAAGGTACAGGCCTTTGTGGTTGGTGATTATTCGGTAGTATTTGTCGGCGTCTGGGATTGAGATAACGTCCATGAGGCCGACTGGCAGGTCATCGTTTTGCTGGATTTTTCCGTCTACGAGAACTTTACCTTGGTGCAGTATGGTCTGTGATTCTTTCCTCGTTTGTGCGATGCCCAGTATGTCTCTTAGGACTAGCGTTAGGGGTAGGCAGTTCTGTAGGTTGTGCGGACCAGAGGCGGGTTTCAGAACCCAAGGATCCTCTTTCCTGTGAATGGGCCAGAATTTTGGCGCTGGCTTACGTTTCAATCTTGCTGGTTTTCCTCTTCTTCCCAAGTTTATGTTCCTCCTTCTTTCGACGTTTCCTCGGCAACTGGTTCCATGGGCGATTCTGCTTCAGGTTCTTTGGGTGCTTCTTCCGTTGCGGCGGGTTTCTCTTCTGCTGGTTTCTTGGCTGCTTTCTTTGCGGGTTTGGCGCCTTTCTTGATTATGGGTTTTTTACGTTCCAGGATTGCCTTGCGGAATTTGTCGTCAAGGTTGAGGGTTTTTATCATGACTTTGGATGGATGTACTGCGACGAAGATTGTTGTTCCGTCGACTTTTTCTCGCGTTAAACCTTCGATGTACACGCGGAAGTGTTTGAGGTCGATGCGTGAGACTTTGCCTTCAAAGCCTTTACGGTCTCCGCGGACTATGCGGACGGTGTCGCCTTTGCGGACGGGTAGGGTTTTGATGCCTCTTTGAGCGTGAAGCTCAGGTGAGAGATGGGCACCCATCAGCTTGTGGCGTATGTGAGCGGGCGCGTTGAACATTTTCTTGCGCTGTTTCTTGGGGTTCTTTGTAGCTTGCATAAGTTCCACCTATACTATTGTGCTGGAGGCGCTTGCGATTCTTGGCCATCTTTCAGCTGCTTCGCGTGCGACTGGCCCTCGGATTTCGGAGCCTTTCATTTCGCCTTCAGGGGTAATTATGACTGCGGCGTTGTCTTCGAATTGTACCCAGAGCCCGTCGATGCGTCTGAACGGCTTTCTTTGCCTTACGACGACGGCTTGGAAGATTTTCTTTCGCATATCTGGGGCGCCTTGGCGGACGGAGACGGTTATTTTGTCGCCGACGGTGGCGGATGGGTATCGTCTGAGTCTGCCTTTGTAGCTGTTAACTTGAATTAGTCTGAGTTTTCGTGCGCCTGTGTTATCGGTGCATCGGAGAATTGTGCCGGCGTTGAGTCCTCGGCTGAGTTTTTGTCCGTGGGAGAGCATGCCTTTTGCGACTAGGGCACGGTGTTTTGCTTTTGCCGCCATGTTACTTCTCCTCCAGTTTCTCCACGACGACGAAGGAAACCGTTTTACTCAGGGGGCGGCATTCGGCGATGCGTACGCGGTCGCCTTCTTTGACATCGATGCATGGGGGGCTGTGTGAGGGGATGTGGCTGCGTCTGCGTTCGTATCGTACGAATTTTGTGCTGAATTGGAGGTATTCACGTTGCACGACGATTGTTTTGTCCATTTTTGCAGTGGCGACGACGCCTTCTAGGACGCGTCCGCGGATTGGTAGGGTGCCGTGGAATGGACAGTTTTTGTCGGAGCATGTTTTTTTGGGTTGCTTGAATGTTAGGGACATTGTTACCATAACCTCTTCATTTGTTTCTTGAGGCGGTCTTCAGGTTTTCCCACGAGAAGTTTGCCGTCGATTTCAACGACTGTTCCGTCGGAAAATTGGAATTGGAAAACGGCTTGGTCCTTCACGATGCGTTTGGTTTCTCCTGCTTGGTTGAGGGTGAAGGTGTTTCGGGTTTCGCCGATGACTTCGCCGTTGATGCCTATGTAGCCGGCGTGTGGGCTGCTAGCGATTTGGGCGTTTGTGCCTATGAATTCTTCGCGGATAACGTCAGGAGTTACTTTCATTCTGTCTTAGTCTCCTCGGGTTTTTTCTCCGCGGCTGCTTCTACCTTGGGCTTCTTCTTTTCGGCTTTGCCGGCGATAGCTTTAGCTCCGCGTATGCCCAGTTTCTGCTCGTTTTCCACCGTGAGAATCTGTGCGATGACGCGGCGGAGCTCTCGAGAGCGGGTGGGGTTTTCGACTGCGCCGCCTGCGCTGATCATGGTTCGTATGCGTGACAGTTCGGTTCTGAGCTCGGCGAGTTTTTTGTTGCGGTCTTCAGTGGTCATGCTGGTGATTTCTCTCATTCGGAGAATCGGCATTACTGTTTTGCCTCCTCGGGCTTGGTTTCTGCAGTTTCTGTGGCTTGAGCTGGTTCTGCTGGTACGGTTGGTTCGGCGGTTTTTTCGGTTTCTGCGGGTACTGCCGGTGCTTGTGGCTCTATTGCGGTTTCGGTTGGTACGGCTTGTTCAGCTGGTTTCTCGCCTTCGTCGACGATTATTTTCTCTGGGGCTGCAGGGGTTTCTGTTACGGCTGGCTCTGTTGGTT
>Ga0209777_10004639_pt1 | contig 16147 bp, 16 predicted proteins | sample FrelakmetHBP12HB_FD_187147 | JGI IMG/M metagenome (GOLD analysis project Ga0209777, IMG submission 187147) | Freshwater lake sediment microbial communities from the University of Notre Dame, USA, for methane emissions studies -HBP12 HB (SPAdes)... | ecosystem: Environmental > Aquatic >...
CATGATTATGAGATTACCGTGATAAAAAAATCATGGTCATCCCTTAATCCCCAAAATCAAGGTTCAGACAGTTGCGGTGATGCCGTCGTTGTCTGCACCACGATTCGCATGATTATGAGATTACCGCGATTAAACAATCATGGAAATCCTTAAATCCCCAAAATCAAGGTTCAGACAGTTGCGGTGATGCCGTCGTTGTCTGCACCACGATTCGCATGATTATGAGATTTCCACGATTAAACAATCATGGAAATCCTTAAATCCCCAAAATCAAAGTTCAGACAGTTGCGGTGATAGGATTCACTCTCGTTCGAAGACGTGCACGTCCCAGACAAATGTGCTGCCATGGAAACTCGGCTTGAATCCATTCTCTTCTATGCGTTGTCTCATCCTGTGCCAATCGTGCCAGTACGGATGAAACGACCAGCCCAAAAGCGTCCCGATCGCAATTGGCACGTGAAAGACAAGTTTGATGAGCAGATTTGGCTTGGGGAAGGAGAGAGCATACACGCGCTTCGTTTTCGACAGCGATTGTACAAGCAGCTCGTCCACATTTTCATAACAACAGACAACCTTATCGAGAATCGTGATGTCGGCCTTCTCGATCCGTCCGTGTATTTCGACAAAATCGCCGAGCAGGTAAGAAGTCCGGTTCTCGAGACCGAGTTCTCCGGACAGCTCTCTTGCCCCTGCGATCATTCCTTCTGAAATATCAATGCCGACGGCCGAACCAAGACCTCGCTTCAGCAGGGTGTGATGCAATCCCCCGACCCCGCAACCGATTTCGAGAATCGACGATCCACCGGGTGCGGATTTGAGGATGCCCTCTTCCAGCAAACGCTGCTCGCCGGCGAGCCCTTTCTTGCGGAACCGTTTTACAAGCCGCTTCGCCTGGCGGCTGAAAAATTTGTTGGTGCCCTCAAGAGATCGGGAGGGTGTACAGCACGACGTCATGGCTTGGCGCTAGACAGTTGGCTTGTCAATCACGCGTACATCCAATATCCTGTCAATTCGGAAGTTTCTTTCAGCTTGCGCGGAATGACAGTAGGCGAACAGGGTGGGGATATGTGCGGTGACGAGGTCTTTGGGAGTAACGATGCGGTCGGTAATTTCTGCATTTGTAGGAGAGAGGTACTTTATCCAGAGATGCGAACCTTTGGTCATCGCCTCCTGGACGATGCCGATACGCTTCGTTTGTACAACGCCTGAAAGATCCCTGCGCCCGAGGTCGGCGACGGAGGTAAGGTCGTATGCTTTCATCATGGAAACGAAAAAGATGAAAATTCTGGAAGTCACCATCGCGTCGTCGAGGGCACGGTGCTTCACGGGAAACGGGATCCCCAGGAATCGGGCGACGTTCTCCTGAGGGTATTTGCCGATTCCCGGAAGAAGCTGACGCGCGATCGCCAGCGCGTCGACGACCTTCGCGACGATGCGCGGATGGCCCGCGAGGCGGAGCTCGCTGTCGAGAAACGAGACGTCGAAAGGGGCATTATACGCGACGAGAACCGAGTCGTCCATCATCTGACGCAGGCGTTCCGCGAGCTGGTGAAACTCCGGGGCGCCGGCCACCATTGCGGGTGAGATCCTGTTGACCGCGTATGCTCCTGCCGAGATCGGCCGGCACGGATTAACCAGACTGCTCAGGGTGTCGACCACGGCCCCCCCGCGGATCTTTACTGCTCCAATCTCACACACGCGGTCGCCGGTATCGGGGGAAAGCCCCGTTGTCTCAACGTCGACAACCAGGAAATCTGTTTCATCGATGTGTCGATTCTGCCAATCAGTCATTACGATCCGGTAATGGCTTGCGATAATTAAAAATTAAAAATGCAAAATTAAAAATTAAAAAAATGAAAACCTATTACCTATCACCCATAACCTATCACCTATTACCTGCAACCCAAAACCCGAATGAGCACCATGCATTTCGAAGAGCGGGCTGGCCGGAGTTCTTCATCACTTGATATTGAGGAACTTGTCCCACCGCCGGAACAATTCAGCAGTCGCCTGGATATCTCCCAGGCAGTACTTTGCAATTTCCCTGAACTTCCCTTCGCGAAAGAGCGGTCCGAGGCCGAGTCCGGTGATCCCTTCGCTCTTCGGACTCTTGATACCGAAGGCCTTGCAATAAAAGTCCAGATTGAATTTCCGGAACGCCCCGTAAAACGTAAGCTGTTCCAGGAGGTCACAGTGGATGGCCGCGTCGTACCGGTAGGGCAGGAGGTTGCGTGTCGGCTTGATGCCCGCGATGGCAGACCGCAGCATGAGAAACGGGCAGTCGAAGGAACGGCCGTTGAAGGTGATGAACTGGTCATACCGCTGGACGTGCTCCCAGAAGAGTTTCAGGACTTGTTTTTCGTCACCCGATACGAATTCCACCTTGCCGTCGTCCGAAGAGAACTCTTCGGAGACGTCTGCCTGGTAGAATACTTTGCCCGCGTTGGTTTCGGGGTTCAGCATCCCGATTGCGATGATCTGAGCGGTCAGAGGATACAAATTCAGTTTCTGAATTTCCGTTTCCCGTTTCTCGTCCGAATCCGCAAATTTCAACAAATACTCCTGCTGGACTTCATCGAATGATTCTATGGGAAAGCCGAGGGTTTCGATATCAAAAACGACACGTGACATAGTCAATGCCTGGTGACTGGTTCTTTGTTATTGGTTCTTGGTTCTTTGTTACTAGTTCTTTGTCACTTGTTCTTGGTCATTTGTCATTGGTTCCTCGTTCTTGCATCTTGCCTCTGGCTTCTTGCTTCTAGCTTTTGGCCCTTAGCTCTTCGCTTTTAACTTCTTGCCTCTTATTATCTCGACCGCGCAATTACCCGTCTATCTCACAGCGCAACTTCCCGCCTTTCTCATCATCTTATGCCATCACCCATTCCCCCACTCACCCTTTCTCCCTCTCACCATCTCAAAATCTCAACTACTTCCTTTCTGTCTTCTGACTTCTGGCTTCTGGATCAGTCATTCGTCAGCGCTTGTGAGATCACCCTCCGAGTCGCCGGAGCGTGCCTTAGAGTTAAAAAGCCTGTTTAGGACGCCGTGGATGGTCGGCCATCCGAAACCTCTTCGTGCAAGAAAACTCGTGAGACGGGCGCGCTGTTTCTCCGAGTCAATTTCCTTTCGTGACGCCCGGAAACGCTTCAGAAGGATGGATGCCGCCTCGATTGCAAGGGTGTCTTCGTTGCCGGGCGGAACAAGTTCGTCGAGTATTTCATCGATCATGGCGGTCTCAATGCCTTTTAAACGAAGTTGGCGTTTCAGAAGAAGCCGCCCGGTGGGTTTCCGCAGAAGCGCGTCCCTCACGAATGAGCAAGCGAAGGCCCTGTCGTCGAGGAAGCGATTCTCGAGAAGATAACGAACCGTATCTTCTATCACCTGGGGATGGAATTGTTTCTCACGAAGCTTTGAGCGGAGCTCCTTCTCGCTGCGCAGGCGGTAGCCGATAAACCTCAGAGCTTTTTCTTTAGCGAGATGGGATTCCTCCGCGGATTCGATGCTGACCAAAGTTTCGCGGTCGACCTTGTCTCCCTTGCGTAAACCGAACTTAAAGAGTACATCTTCGTGCAGTCCGACGGCAAATTCGCCGTCGATGTAAATATTCACTCTCTTGGGACGGCGCTTCTGGCGTTCGATGTTCGTAACGACCATGAGAGCGGCACGGTGACGGCTACGCCTTGGCCGGCTTCTTTACGGTTGGGACCTCCGGCTTCGGCGGCGCTGCCTTTGCGTCTTTCTGCGGGACGGTGTCTTCGATAAGTCCAAGTTTTTTCCGGATGATCACGTCTATTTCGCCGGCAAGCTTGGCGTTCTCCTGCAGATATTTTTTTACCGCATCACGTCCCTGGCCGATGCGCTCGTCTTTGTAGGCGAACCACGAGCCGCTCTTTGTGATGACGTTCTGTTCGACAGCGACGTCGATGAGGTCTCCGAGTTTCGAGATGCCTTCATTATACAGCACATCGAACTGCGCCTCTTTGAAGGGGGGAGCCACCTTATTCTTGACCACCTTCACTCTGACACGATTTCCCACAACGCTCTGCCCGTCTTTGAGTGCTTCAATGCGCCGGATATCGAGGCGGACGGAAGCATAGAACTTCAATGCGTTGCCGCCGGTTGTCGTCTCAGGATTTCCAAACATGACGCCGATTTTCTGACGCAATTGGTTTGTGAACATGACGCTCGTCTTCGACTTGCTAATCGCGCCGGTCAGCTTTCGCAGCGCTTGAGACATCAATCGTGCCTGGACCCCCATCGTGGGGTCGCCCATTTCGCCTTCGATTTCGGCGCGCGGTGTCAACGCAGCAACCGAATCGATAACGATGACATCCAGCGCCCCGCTGCGAACGAGTGTTTCCACGATCTCGAGCGCCTGTTCGCCGAACTCCGGCTGGGAGAGGAGCAAATTGTTGACATCGACCCCCAGCCTCTTTGCATAGGCAATGTCGAGTGCATGTTCGGTATCGATAAACGCGGCAATGCCGTCATTCCGCTGCGCTTCGGCGATGACATGCAGGCAAATAGTTGTCTTGCCGGATGATTCCGGCCCAAAGATCTCTGTGACGCGTCCGCGCGGAATGCCGCCAATGCCGATCGCGGCGTCAAGCGAAATTGCGCCGGTCGAAATGAAGTCGATTTTTGCGATCGGACCCTCGCTCAATCGCATGATGGCTCCTTTACCGTGCTGCTTTTCGATTTGCTCCACTGCGATGCGCAGTGCCTGCAAACGCGATTCTTTGTTTGATTCTACTGGCATAACTTTACCTCCCTCATTATTTACTAAAACGAATTAACAGATTTGAAACGATATTCTTAGCGTCTTCATCGTCAAACGGTTTCGTGACATAGTCGTCCGCGCCGAGTTCCTTGGCGACATGGATGGCGTCATAGTCGTCGATGGACGACATGAACACATACGGAATGAGTTTCAACTTCGGGTCGCTCCGCACAAGTTCGTAGAGGTCGAACCCGTTCATAACAGGCATCCGAACATCGCTCAGGATCAGATCCGGTTTGATTTCCTTCAGCTTCTTCAGCGCGGATTCACCGCTGTCCGCAATCACCAATCTGTACGGCTCTTTCCCAAGCGCGTCCGACATCGCGGACAGCCAATCGGGCTCGTCGTCGACCAACAGAACTGTCTTGCCCTCTGATTTCTTTTTCTTCGGGGATTTCAAAGAAGTTTCCTGACTAACGGTTTAATTGAATTGTTTGCAGGACGGAGTACTCCGACCCTTTGGGTTTCAGCACGCTCTTCATGACGACGATGTCGTTCACGACCGAGGCGTGCGGTTCAAAGGTAAGGTTTTCTAGTATTGAAATCAAGTGTTCAATTCCTTTTTGGCTCTTGACGCGGCCCAGAGTGATATGCGGCCGAAATGGACGTAACTCGACCTCAAAGCCGAATACGCGCAACTCGTTGTCCAGCATTGACTTGAGTGCCTCGAGTCTGCCGGTGCGATCTGAGCATCCGACCCATACCACGCGCGGACGCTTGTTGTCCGGAAAGCATCCCAGCTTCTTAAAAATAACTTCGCACGGTCGATGCTGGACGGCAACCGTCTCGATTTTCGTGAGAACACCGGGCAAAACCGTTTCATCGACATCCCCCAGGAATTTTATTGTCGCGTGGAATTTGTCTTCCGGTTCCCACCGGACATCCGCGCCCGACCTCTTAAGCCGTTCCTGGAGACTGAGGATGTCCTGCCGGATCGGTCCGGGTGTTTCGATGGCAATGAATGTGCGAATCGAAGGCATGGAAGGTTCTAGAGGAGCTTAAGGAGTTTTTTCCTGATGAGATCGAGGGCGGCTTGCGCTGTGCGTTCCTTGATTTGAAGGCGGGCATGACCGAAGTGACATTTTATGGCCATCGTCTCTTGCCGGTCGGAATAACCGATCCAGACAAGCCCGACCGGTTTCTCCGGCGTCCCTCCGGTAGGCCCGGCGATCCCGGTGGTGGATATGCCAATGTCGGTGTTGGCCATATGTCGGATACCCGAAGCCATTGCCTCGGCAACTTCCTTGCTAACGGCCCCATGGACTTCGATGGATTCCGGGGGAACATTCAAATTGTCGACCTTCGCTTGATTGCTGTATGCAATAACCGCACGGTCGAAATACCGTGAACTTCCGGAAACGTTCGTCAGCCGGTGAGCGATAAGTCCTCCGGTACATGACTCGGCGACCGCCAGTCGAAGATGACGTGCGACAAGGATGGCGCCGATACTTTCTTCAAGCGTTTCATCCTCAACGCTGTAGATGTACCTCTCAACTTTCGACCGGATGCGCGATTCCACCTCTTTGATCAGGCCCGCGGCAACACGTTCTTCTTTGTTCACGACGGTGACGCGCAGCCGTACTCCGGAAGTCGACGGAAGAAACGCGAGCTTTGCGCCGCCGAGGAGCGCCGGAAGATCGCCCAACTTCTCCGCCAGGGCCGATTCGGGAATGCCTGTCGTGTTGAGAGTGCGGTGGAGAATTGCCAGGCCGCCTTTCTTCGACCGGAACAACGGAACGATGAAATTGTCAACCATGCGCTCCATTTCGTGAGGGACGCCGGGGAGGGCAAGAAAGTACCTGTGGTTCTGCTCGATGAACAGACCGGGGGCCGTCCCGACCTCGTTACGAATAACGGAAGCAATGCGGGGAATGAGCGCCTGCTCTTCCACCACTTTCGTTGGAAGGACGTTACGGCGTCGTAACAGTTCCCTGATATTGAGAAGTACTTCCTGATTCATCGTGAGGTCGGTTTTGAAGAACCTGCAGATGGTTCTCTTGGTGATGTCGTCGTGAGTGGGGCCGAGTCCGCCGGTAACGATCGTGACGTCCGCGTCGTCGGTGCTCTCTTGAAACGCTTTCATAATTTCGTTTTCATCGTCGCCCACCGTGGTTGTCCGGAGGATGGTGATCCCCACAGCGTTCAGTTTTTGCGCAATGAACGCTGCGTTGGTATTGACGACCTGCCCGATGAGCAGCTCGTCGCCAATCGCAATGACCTCGGCTCGCATGGACGATCACTTCTCCAATCGGATGCTCATCTGAATATCTTCAAATGATTTTTGGGAACAGGAGGATGATGATTCTCACGGTGACATTTGCGTAGATTCCTGCCGCGACGTCATCAAGCATGATTCCCCATCCGTGCTGCAATCGTTCGAGTTGCCGGGCGGGGGTTGGTTTGATAGTATCGTACACGCGGAACCAGACGAATGCCATCAGGGCGACAACGAGGTTTTTGGGGAGGGTCAGAAGCGAAATCCACATTCCCACGACTTCGTCGATGACTACGATGGACGGGTCTTCACCGTACCGTTTCTCCATCCTGGCGGAAACGAACGTGCCGACGAGAAGCACCACCAGGGAGATGGCGCTGAGGATAAGTGTATTTTCCATTCCTGGAATCGCGTAGAGGAGAAGGCCGACGAGGCTCCCGGCGGTACCGGGAATCACAGGCGAGTAGCCCGCAAAGAAACCGGTCGCGAGAAAACGCGTCGGGAATGACACCGGAGTCGGGTTATGGTTTTGCTGTTCCGGCAATTCGGACATACATTTCGTGAAGGAATTTTCTGTTGTCAAAGAGGTACATAATACCCGTTCCGATGGTCGATATGGTTACAAGAAGCATCATACCGAAGAGAACCTGGGGGTGCATCAATGAATCAATCCAGGGTTTAAAATCGTTATAAACGACGGGCACGTTTTCAGCGACATAGAGAATAAGGATATAGTAAATGACGATGAATTGACCGAACGTTTTTGCCTGCGCCGTTTTGGAGGTTACGATGGGCTGGTCTTTCCATTCGGCGAAACTGCGAAGGCCTGTGATCAGGAAATCTCGCGCGACGATGATCCACACCATCCATGCGGGCACCAGGTTCAAGTACACAAACGAGAAGAGAGCCGCTGCCGCGAGAATCTTGTCGGCTAATGGATCAAGAAACCTCCCCCACCGTGAGACGTAGCCGTATTTCCGGGCGACCCATCCATCATACCAGTCGGTCAGTGCGGCAACGATGTACACAACCAGCGAGATCTGTTTCCAGAGTGACGATTCTGAAAAGAGAAGGAGGAGGAACACCGGTGTGAGGACGATACGGATTACTGTGAGCGAGTTTGGGATTGACATAGAGTGACGACAATTTCTTCAATTTACGATTTTTGGGATGATTTGCCAAATAATCGTCGCGGCCGGAAACGGCAACGCCCAACCCTGAATTCAGAGTTGGGCATGAGATGTTCACCCTTGCGAAGGACCCTGCCGGTTACCCGCCGTAGGCGGGAAGAGATGGCAGGCATAGGGCCTTCGGTACGTTGATTAAACTGCCTTTAAGACTTTGCCTTGCTTGATACAGGTGGTGCAAACCCGCATGCGCTGCGTACGTCCGTTCACCTCGGCACGGACGTTTTGAAGGTTTGGAAGCCACCGCCTCCGCGTCTTGTTGTGCGCGTGGCTGATGTTGTTTCCGCTAACGGGTTTTTTCCCGCAGATTTCACAAATTCTTGCCATTGGTACCTCAATTCCTGTTCAAATCTTACTTTCAGCTAAAGCAAAATATACGAAAAAGAATCGTCTTCCGCAAAAACGGTCTTATGAAGCCCGGAGGGCATTGACGATGTTCAACCGGGAGGCGCGCACTGCCGGCAGAAATCCGCCGACGATTCCCATGACAATTGAAAAGATCAACGAGCTCAACATGATCCCCGGGGAGAGCGCAAATCCGAAGGCCAATTCCGAGAATGTTCCCCAATTTATGGTAGAGATGTTAACGAACGACATGAGTGAAGCCAAGGCTATGCCGGCGCATCCTCCGAAGACAGAAACCAGAATGGACTCTATGAGAAATGCCCCGAGCACGTTCCTTCGCCGGAATCCGAGCGCCCGAAGAGTGCCGATTTCGACAGTGCGGTTCGCCACGGCCGCGTACATGGTGATCATCGCCCCGATGATCGCTCCGACGCTGAAAATTATCGTCACGATGAGCCCGAGGCCCTTGATGAAATCGGACATCAACTGCGATTGCTCCTGATAATACTGCTTCTCGTGTTTGAGTTCGACATATTGGGTCCGTGGATCGCCCTCTATTCGTTCCTTAAGGGTCTTGAAGTCATTCGCGCTTCTGAGGCGTAACGTCATGGACGAGAAGACCGGTCTGCCGAATGCCGGCATGAATTGCTCGACATCGCCCCATACTTCCGAGTCGAATGAACTTCCTTCTCCCGTGAAGATACCCACGATCGTCCAGAGGTCGCCGCCAAATCTCAACTGCTTGCCGATCTCGCAATCCTGGAATCGCTTCGCGATACTGCTCCCGACGATGATTTCATGCGTCCCCGGCTGAAACATTCTGCCGTCGATGAGTTTTACCTGCTGCCGCAACTGCATCGCCTCGGGCGAGATGCCGCGGACGGAAATGTTGCCCATGTCATTGCTTTCTTTTTTCAGCAAGTTGATGATGACGTACACTTCGGTCGAGGCAACCGGCTTTCCGTCAGGGAGGAGTGCGACTTCGGGCTGTACCTTAATAATGCTTGCAGCGTCACGGTCGATCTGGCTCACGACCTCGGTGGTCGCGGAGCGGCGCAGCACGATCACATTGCCATCGCTGCCTGTATCGACCAGCGTTTTTTCGAGACCGTGAGCGAGCATGAGGACGGCTGCAAAGACGAACACCACCAGCGCGATTCCGCCCAACGTGAGTACTGTCGTGAGCCGTCGGACCCACACGCTTCGCCAGATATAAGAGATTGGAATTTTCATTCGATCATCTCATCCTATTGCCCGCAGGCCGTCGACAGTTTTCGTCCGGAGGGTATTGATTGTCGGAAACACTGCGGCGATAATGCCGGACACAACTGCAGTGGCTACCGAGAGTGCGATAGTGATGATTTCGACGTTGAATACCGGGAAGAAGGTCGGAAACACATTTGCGAATCCGCGGGCAATGGGGAAGAGCAGTGCCAACCCCAGAGCGCCGCCCGAGCATGCCAGCAACATCGACTCTCCCCCGATCAATCCGATGATATGAAACGCGGAGAAACCGAGCGCTTTCAAAACTGCATACTCCCGTGTTCGCTCACGCGCCGACATCACGATCGTATTTGCGAGCACAAGAAGGATAATGCCGATGATAACAAACGAAATCACTTTCATCGAGGTAATAATGGCGCTCGACATGGAGACAAAACTTTGCTGAAACTCTTTCTCCGTCTCCGTCTTGGTCGCCGCAAGCGAGTTCTTGAACATATCGTCCACTATCTTCGCAACAATCGACATGTCGCTTGGATTCTGCACTTTCAGAATATACCAGCCAACCTGGCCTTCTCTCCCCGGCTGGCGTTGCTTGACCTGCTCGTCAAGGTATTTCCATTGGAACAACATCTGTGTTTCATCGGTGGATTTGTCCTTGCCATGGTAGATGCCGCGGACTACGAATTCCCATTTGCCGGGATAAATATCGCCGTCGATAGGGATGATGTCGCCGACCTTGAAGTTCAGCTGTTGTGCCAACTTCGCGCCTATAAGGCAGGCGTTTCGATCTTTTTGGAATGCCGCGAGCTCGTCGACCGTCACCAAGAACTCCGGATACATGTCAATGTAGGTCTCGGGGTCGATCCCGATGCGTGGAAAGAAGTTCTTCCAATCGGAAGCATCTTTATAGACTCCGCCGAACCAGTTGGCATAGGATACCTGTGAGACTCCGGGGATTCTGGCGATCTGGTCGCGATAGGATAGAGGCAGAGGGAAGATGAATGAAACTGAATGGCGGGTGACCATTCTGTTCACAGCGGATGCTTCAACTCCGGCATACCATGCGGTAATGACGGTACGCATAAATCCAAATGCCATGACGGCAATACTGATGCCGACGATGGTGAGGAAGGATCGCAGCTTGTGCCGAAGCGTGTTTTTCAGAATGAGTTTGAAGACGTGCATGCGTAACTCTTAGGACAATTCGCCTTTGTCGAGATGTCTTAACATATGTGCCTTTTCTGCGGCGCGCGGGTCGTGCGTGACCATGACGATCGTCTTCTTGAATTCGGAATTAAGCCGCTCGAGCAACTTAAGAATTTCCTCTGCCGACACACGATCCAGATCGCCCGTAGGCTCGTCCGCGACAAGGAAGATCGGGTCGGTGACGATGGCGCGGGCTATTGCCACGCGCTGCTCCTGACCCCCCGAGAGTTGTCTCGGATAATGATGAATGCGATCGCTCAGGCCCACGATCTTGAGCGCAAATTCCACATGTTCCTTGCGATCCTTCTTCGAGAGCTTGGAGAGCAACAGTGGCAATTCCACATTCTCAAATGCCGTCAACACAGGAAGGAGATTGTAGAACTGGAAGATGAATCCCACGTGACGCGCGCGCCATTTCGCGAGGTCTGATTCGTTCAGAGTCGTGATATCGGTATCGGAAACTTTGATCGCGCCCTTTGTCGGCCTGTCGATTCCCGCGATGAGATTCAAAAGAGTGGTCTTGCCCGAGCCCGATGGCCCCATGAGTCCCAGAAATTCGCCTTCGGGTATCTCAAACGAGATATTGTTCAAGACCGGGATTTCCAATGAATCCCGCCAATACGATTTCGAAACAGTTTGGATGGAGATTAACGACATGTTGAATTGACTTTCATAGGTTGATAGTGGCGGTACGGGAGCGATGAGGACCCATCGCGTGTTTCTGCTTACTCTTTGAGCTTTACTTTCGAGCCCGAACGGAGGTTGTCAGACGGCTTCAATACTACTTTGTCGCCGGCGGAAATGCCGCTGAGAATCTCGACCCTGCTGCCGAATGTTTCTCCCGTCTGGACGGGTACTTCTGACACCGTATAATCTTTGAATACAAATACGACCTTTTTCCCGTCGCGTGTACCGATGGCGGCATTATCGACGATGAGTTTGGCTTTCGTTTGTAACTGTTCCTTTGAATCTATCGAAAGGAAGTGAACCTTCGCGCTCATTTCCGGCAGTACCCGTGCATCACGGTCGGCAAATTTTATTTTTGTCAACACTGTCGCCTTTGCGCGGTCTGCCGTCGGCACAATCTTGTCCACGTTCCCCCTGTATTGTCGGTCCGGATATGCATCGAGGACAATTTCGCACGGCTGGTTGATTACGATCTTCTCGATGTTTGATTCCGACACGTCGGCTTCCACTTCGAGCGACGACATGTCCGCGATGGTGACGACGGCGACTTTGGAGCTCGCTCCGGCACCAAACGGCGCAACAACTTCTCCGACGTCCGCGTTCTTCTCCAGGATTGTGCCGTCGAAAGGGGCCCGGATAAGTGTATTCTCGACCTGGACTTCAGCGGCTTTCATTCCCGCATCCGCAGCGTCGATCGACGCTGCCACCCGGTCGTATCGCCATTGGGCGGCGTCAAGATCGGCCTGCGATATGAGTTTTTGAGCTATCAAACTTTTTGCGCGCTCCAGTGAACTGTTGGCATCGTTGCGTTCGGCTTTCACGACCTCGAGGTTTGCGCGTGCCTGCGTCAGGGCCGCCTCGACGTCGGCACTCTCGATGCGTGCTATGATCTGACCTTTCCTGACTCGATCTCCCTCCACAAAATCAAGAGAAACGAGCCTGCCGGTCGCTTTCGAGGCGATCGCAGCTTTTCGCTGGGCGACGACATACCCGCTCGCGGTGAGGAGCGCATTTGCCTGCGCGGAAGAAACCATAGCGGCGGAAGTGAGCTCAACCACCTCCTCCCGCCCAAAGCTGTTTCTTAAAAAAAAGAAAATCACCAGGCAAACAATCACGACCCCGGCGGCGTACAATCCGAATGTTCCGCGCTTTTGGGTCAATGTCACACTTGTCCGGCCCTCTTCACGATCAATCTTGAGTTTAGAAAGGTCGATTTTCTCGGTTTCGGTCATGAATTATTTCGAAATGAAGCACTTGTGAACTACAAAAATAGAAAAAATTCGCAAGGTTTGCAAATCAAACGGGTTTTTCGTTAAATTACAGGACGATGAATATCCTTGGTATTGAAACATCCTGCGATGAAACATCCGCGTCGGTACTTGCTGACGGGGTCGTTCGTTCAAATATTATCTCCTCGCAGCTTGTTCATCGACAGTACGGTGGTGTCGTCCCCGAACTCGCGTCCCGCGCCCATCAGAGGTTGGTGGTATCGATCGTCGATGAAGCGCTGCGGACTGCCGGGGTCGGCAGGGAGCGGCTCGACGGTGTCGCCGTGACGTACGGTCCGGGGCTGGTGGGGGCGCTCCTGGTCGGACTCAATTTTGGCAAAGCGCTCGCTTACGGTCTGGGGATCCCCTTCATCGGTGTCAATCACCTGGAGGGACATTTGTATTCAAACCTCCTTGAAGAGCCGAAACCGAAGTTTCCCCTCCTCTGTCTTATCGTTTCCGGAGGGCATACCCTGCTCGTCCTCGTCCACGAGCCCTTCCGATACGAGGTTCTCGGTGAGACACTCGATGACGCGGCCGGGGAGGCGTATGACAAGGTTGCCAAAATGCTTGGACTTGGTTTCCCCGGGGGGCCCATGGTCGACAAGTTTGCACAAGAGGGAAACCCCGAATTTGTGAAATTCCCGCGTTCCTTTCTTCATGAAGATAACTTTGATTTCAGCTTTAGCGGCATCAAAACATCTGTGCTCTACTGGCTTCGGGACCATGGACTACTGCTAAACGGCGGCGAGCCGCTCGCGATCGACCATCAACTGCGAGCCGATCTCTGTGCCAGTTTTCAGGCGTCCGTGGTCGACGTGTTAGCGGGCAAGACGATGAGGGCGGTGGAGAAATTTCGCGTAAACGATGTTGCCGTCGCCGGAGGAGTTTCGGCGAACTCGGCCCTCCGCCGGAGAATGCAGCGGCATGCCGCTGAAAGAAACTTCCGATTGTATATCCCGCGGCCTGAATATTGTACCGACAATGGGGCAATGGTTGCCCTCGTCGGGTTGATGAAACTCGAGAGCGGAACAACGTCCGGTTTCGATTTGAATGCCGCAGCAAACCTTTCCTTATAAAGGGCATCCGTGAAACGAAGACTCCTCATGATTGCCGGCATCCTGTTGCTTTTCGCCGGCGGCCTCCTGTATGGGACGTTCTGGGCCCCTAATAGTTTTCCGGGAGACCGATTCGTGATTGTCTCGAAAGGAGCAAACTTTTCTCAGGTCGTTGATTCGCTTCAAAAAGCAGGTGTGATTCATAGTCGATTCTTCCTCAGCCTTGCCGGACGGGTGCTCGGATACACGACGAGGATTCAAATCGGCAAGTACCGGTTCAGGAGTGGGATGTCGAACAAAGATGTCCTGCTCGACCTCCGCTACGGGACGACGGTTGAAATGATCACGGTAACGATTCCTGAAGGGATACGAACAACCCGTCTTGCAAGATTGCTCGCCAAAGATGTCGGTATCGATTCCAGTCTGTTCATGAAGCTCGTTGGCGATTCGGCGTTTATCAAATCTCTCGGCGAGGGAGCCGGTTCGCTCGAGGGTTACCTTTTACCGAATACGTACACCTTTGATTGGCAGACGGAGGAGGACCGCATCATTCGGGAAATGGTGGACCAGTTTCACAAAACGTTCAGCGACAGTCTCAAGGCAAGAGCCAGGTCGCTGGGGATGACGGTCAGCCAGGTTCTTGCGCTTGCGTCGATCATCGAAGGGGAAACATCGATCGATTCCGAACGCGTGCTTATCTCTGGAGTCTACCACAATAGACTCAAGAAAGGGATGCGCCTTCAAGCCGACCCGACGATTCAATATATCATCGGGAATGGACCGCGTCGGCTTGTGAGAAGCGACCTTCAAATCGAATCGGCATATAATACCTACCGCCATGTTGGATTGCCTCCGGGGCCGGTCAACAATCCCGGCAAATCTGCGATTCTCGCTGCACTGTATCCGAAAAAACACAGGTACCTGTATTTTGTGGCGAATGGAATAGGGGGGCACAGGTTCTCGAGGACGTACGCAGAGCACGAGCAGGCGGTTCGACAATACCGAAAATGGAGAGAGGAGCAGGATGCCGCCAAGAAGGAAAAACAGTTGATGTGATGAGGGAAGGGCGTGCACTCTTCCCCTCGACAAAAGCGATGGTCGATTCAGGATAAAAAAGACAATCGCAAGAGACTGAGCGGAATCTTCACATCTAGTCACAGTATCATCATCAAGGTCAATTCTTTATCCACCGATCACCTTGAATCCGCCCGTTCTTGCGATTGCCAGGAGGTGCTATGAAACACCGCTTTTCTCTTATTAGAGAATTGCCTATATTTGCGGTGCTAAACATAACAACAAGTTTCCATCAAAAGAGTTCCCTTGTCCATCAAGAAAAATAGTTCTCTTTTTCTGCCCTTCTTAGCCCTCTTGCTGTCTTTCGTTGGGCTTTTTTGCGCTCACGAGGGTGAGCCTGCCGGAGGTCCTGTCGACAAGATTCCGCCGCAAGTCGTTCGCACCTATCCGGGAAATCAGACCCTGCACTACCGTGACAACAAGTTTGCCTTTGAATTCAGCAAGTACGTCGACCGTCGTTCGGTCGAAGAGGCAATCTTTTGTTCCCCGAACCTGGGTGAGCTGACGTTCGATTGGAGCGGCAAGGATGTCGACGTCCAGTTTGCACGTCCGTTGAGAGAAAATACGACGTATATTATTACTCTCGGAACGGACGTCGTCGATATTCGGAACCACAACAGGATGGCCGACGCATTTTCACTTGCCTTTTCCACGGGTGACCATATCGACTCCGGTGCGGTGGCCGGACAAGTCTACGGCCGGAATCCCGAGGGCGTCATGATCTTCGCCTACCAGCTTGACGGTCGTGCACAGGACACTCTCAGCCCGTCGCGCTCACTGCCCGATTATTTGACGCAAACCGGAAAAGACGGCTCGTTCATGTTGAGAAATCTGAAGCTCGGGCGATACCGCTTGATCGCGGTTCGCGATGAGTACAGGAATCTACTATACGATCCGCAAACCGACGAGTATGGCGTGACTTCCTCCGACATTTTGTTGAGCACTGAACGGTTGTTCGTTTCAGGACTGCAGTTTAGAATGACGAGGGCCGACACGACCCCTCCATTTCTCTCCAGCACCCGCTCGCTCGACCGGAATCACGTCCTCCTCCGCTTCAGCAAATCCATGGACAATTCGGGGATCGACCTTAACAACATTTCGAT
>Ga0209777_10004640_pt1 | contig 16147 bp, 18 predicted proteins | sample FrelakmetHBP12HB_FD_187147 | JGI IMG/M metagenome (GOLD analysis project Ga0209777, IMG submission 187147) | Freshwater lake sediment microbial communities from the University of Notre Dame, USA, for methane emissions studies -HBP12 HB (SPAdes)... | ecosystem: Environmental > Aquatic >...
CCGCCGCCGAAGCCACCGCCGCCGAAGCCGCCACCTCCCATTTCGCCGCCACCTTCTGGAATTTGACCACCTAATCTTTGCATTTCAATGAATTTATATTTATTGTTCTCTTCTATATCAGCATCAGTGAATTTCATAATGTGACGAACAATCCATTCAATACTTAAATATGCCTTGCCAGCAGCGTCCATAAGGGATGAACTTAAAGTTTGTGCAATTTGAGCTCTTTCACTTAAATTTTTCAAATGACGCCATTCTTCAAATAATGTATCAGAAATGAATTCTAATTTTATAGCATTATTAAAATCAAGATCGTCTTTCAATTCTGGATATTCCAAAATCATTTGAATTTTTAAAGGCTTAACTAAAATTTCTTTAAAAATTGTTCTTATTCTATTAATGAAGTTCTTAAACTTAACTTCATCTCTAGTAATAGCTGCACTTGAATCGTAAGCGTAAGATCCACCACCTTGTTCTTCATCAAAACGTTGAAAAGGAAGTTTGCTTGCTCTTTTCAAAATCTTATAAAACCATTGAAGAACTATATCTTCATTCAAATTTACTTGAGTTGGTTGTAATATTTCAACACTTGGTACACCAGCCGACCCCTCAGGGAACCAATAGTCCTTACTAAAAGGAATATTAGTCTGACCGTTTATAGATACAGTACCCATCCTTTCATCCCACTGAACATCATCATGATATTCACTCATTAACTCGTAAACTTGCTGTTCGGCTTGTTGACGAGTTAATCCCCCAACTGGTATTTTAAATGCTTTGTAAATAGAAGCCTGATTTATATTGTAAAGTAATCTTGCCTGTTCAATCATTTTTAATTGGTTGAAAGGACGAATCAAATTCTCTACATAAGAAGTTTCACCATACTCATTATTATTAGAATACGAAATATAAATAATCTGTGAATCCAATAAAATTCTTCTAAGAGCTGGATTATCAGGATGTTGAATCCAGATCATCGTGTTGGTGTTTGGATCTGTTGCAACTATAAGTGTAATTGGGTCGATTGGGGCTAAATCAATAATGTTCTTTTGTTTATCGTCGTAGACTATTTCATAAGAAATATAACCATCAATAAGTAGGTTTTTAAGATAGTTCCAAGCAGTTTGTCCTTCGTTAAAGTTGAAGGTGTTGATAAGTTTAGTGAAATTTTCTTGATATTTTTGTTTTATAGTTTGCTCATAAGTGTCTGGAAGATCTTTTACAAAACAGAATCTATTATTTTCGTCGTAGATTATACATTCATCTGCTATTTGTGTGATAAAATCTTTTATTTCATCTTTTATAGAATATTGTCTTAAAATTTTACGTTTATCGAGGTATGTTCTATCGAGGTATGCAATTGATTTTTTATCTAAGAATCTTGCTATAGTTTTCTTCGTAAACAAATCATACATATTTGAACTATTAGGTTGATAAAGAACATCCGTTGTTTCTTCGTGAACACCAATAGAATATGCGTTTCTAATACGCATATCATTATATTCCAATCCACCAAACATAGTGGAAAGTCCTCTTAATATCCTGTTGAACAAACCAAAATTAGTGGTATTTGTACCTTGTTGATTTTGATTTCCTCTATAACGATCATAACTTGCCATATTAATTATTAATTTTTACTATATATAAATCTTTTATTGTCATTTTTGTTATGCTTGATTTTCATAGATTTTATACTGATTTTCGAGCAATCTGAGTTGCTCGTAATATTCTTTAACGTCGTTCGAGTAACCATTTGCGGTCTTTTCGTAAGCCTTTAAAAGTTCAGCCAATTTTGCTCTTTCTTTATCCACATCACTATCTTTCATAGCTCTTTCCATTTCTATACGATTAATAATCTTTGAATCTATAAAAATTAGCCTTGATACTATAGTAGTAGATACTGCATAAATTTTTGGTTGTCCAATATCTATACCAACAAATTTAGTATAATCGTAAGCTGTAATGCAATAATTAAAATTTCCGTTATCTCTAAGAGATTTATAAACCGATTCGAAATTTACTTTCATCGGTTTTTCTTCATTTACATTTAATCCGTTGCTATTATTTACATCATTTTTATCAATGATATCTTTAAACATTTTCCATATTTTATCAAAGAAAACTATTTTATATCTAAAGGGCAAGTAATCAAGATTCATGGCGTAAATTATTCTTTTCTGTAACTCTGGGCTATATCTATCGTCTATAACAAAAATAGGACACCACAATTTATTACCGTTATAATTATATTGCACAACATAAAATTTACCTTTCTCTATTCTACCATTCTTAGATTGTCTAACTTGTAAACTTGGATTTCTCATGATCAATTCAAATATCATTCTAGTTGATTCTTCAACCAAAGGTTTCATTTGATTATCATATTGACCCATTAGGGCTGTACAATATTTTCCAAAGGTTTCTGCCATACATTAAAATAATTTTACACCGGTTTCGTTAAAGGCTCTTTCAGTTAGAACATAAAATTCCAATCCTTTTTTATCACAAAAATTTTTTGCAGCTTTCCATTTCAATATGTTTTTCTGAAAAGTTTTTAACTTATATTCATAATTTTCCAAAGCTTTTAATGTTTTTGATTGTGGTGGAATAGGAGGAAGAAGAGGTGTGTTTTCTGTTTCAGTCCCTTTTTTTGATCCTGGACTATATTCGTTCCAAGGCTTTATCTCTATTACTACTTTTGATATAGATCCATCTAATTTTAAAATTTCACAATAAGCGTCAGGATAATAACGATTAGTTGTCCATTTTTGATTTTCCATTATTTCATATGGAATAGTTACACCTTCTACGTTCCATTTCAAAACTCTAGGATTATTATCCAAGAAGAAATATAATTTATATTCCCAACTGCTTCTGAAATATATACAAGTTGGATCTCCAAGATATTTCGGAGGATTTAAAAGGTTATATTTTCCTTGTGAGTACTTATCACCTTTATTTGGTTTAGCTCTGTATCCCATGTCATTTTATTTTTTTTTAAATATTGTGAAAACCTTCACCGTCATTACATGAATCCAGACTAATAATTTGAACCTTCTCTTGATTTGTTTTTTTTTGAGTTAAATCATTATATCCTTGGGCCATGCCACGCTTAAAAATTTCGGAAAAATAAGGAAGGGCTAATCTATATTTTTTTTCATTGAAGTTCGCCCATTTTTCAAACATAAATAATAATCCTGTTTGAAGACAATCATTTCTATCATCCTGAGTTTTGTACATGTTATTCTTTTTACGAATCATGTTTTCACCTATTAATATAAACATTCTCTCAGCTCTTTTTGTAAGAAAGCCGCGGCCTTTGCTCAACACTATTTCATAAAACAACTCTGTATCATCCAAGTAGTTAGCCATTTTTTCACTTTATTTTTTATAGATTTCATCTAATAATTTATGTTTGCGTAATTTATCATGAACGTAAGAATTATTTTTTCTTAGATCATTCTTATTTTTGTACTTAGTAGCCTCTTCTTTACATTTTTCCAAATTCCAATAGTTATCTGGTTTTCTACCTTCCACCATATGTGAACAAATTTCATCTAACCATCCATTCCTCCTGACTCTATCCCAAGCACTACAAGACCCATAATAAAATTCACTCCTGGAATTATATTTTAAAGCTTCTTTTCTACATTCTTCTTTATCCCATTTTTGATATTTGTAAAATAAATGAGAACCAATCTCATCTAACCAATCGTTTTGATAAGCTGCCTTGTAAGCCCCATTGGATTTTTCTCTAAAATCCAATATATAGTGATATTTTAACGCTTCCTCTCTACATTTTTCTTTTGTCCATTTTACAATATTACTACCCAACGCTCCAGTTTTAGACTTATTTAAAATAAAATATCCATCCTCTTTTGATTTAATTTTCCAATATTCTTCTTGTTTCTTTGCTTCTTCAATGTCCATATAATCTGTTAATTGTTCGTATGTAGGATTTAATCCAGTTTCGACCATATGAAGATATACACTACTATTCGTTTTAGTTAAATGTGACAATTTTCTTTTATCAGGATTATGCGTTAAACCAATGTAACAATAATTATCAGGAAAAATAAATCTATAAATTAATCTTTTGTACCTATTACCCAAAGGTTCCATGTGTGAACATATTTCATCCAACCACCCATTCAAAAGAGCAGCCGGATATGCCCCCTTAGAATTTCTTTTAAAATCTATTCTATGTTCGTATTTTAATGCCTCTTCATGACATTTTTCTTTATTCCATTTATAATTTGATGGTATAAATTTTATTTTAGCCAAAGCATTTTATTATTTTTTGGGAAACAAGTATTGTTGAAAATAATAGCTAGAATGGCTTGAAAGGCTTGATTTTATTATGTAATCGATTGATTGCTAGGATGGCCTGTAACTCTTTAATAATCAGTTTGAACCTTATATTATCAATGAACAAAAAAGTTTGAAAAAAAAGCTCATATTTCATTGAAGAAATATGAGCTTTGAGTTAACTTATTGAGGCTTACTTTATTAAAGATTTCTTGAATTGGATTTTTTGGTCTCTAACTTTGTTAAGTTCTTTATATAAATTATGTCTTTGAACTAGTACATTATCGAATGTTAATTTAAGAGATTTGTCTGATTCAAGTAAAGCTTGTTCGTTTTTAAGTTCGTCGATTGCTTCATTGATATCTTTAATTTTGAGTTCAATTGATTTTTCTTTGTCTTCTAAAGTCTTCAATTGTTTCAATTCTTTTGAAAGTTTGTTTTCGAAGAAATGAGTTAAATCAAAATCTAAATCTTTCTTTACGTCGTTAATAAGTTCGTTAACTGATTCATAAGCGTAGAATGAACTGCCTGTACGAATATCCTTTGAGTAGAGATACATTTTATCTTTATAATTGAAAGCATATGCTTCTAAATAAGGATTGAGAATGTTTGTTACTTTCATCGCGATATCTAATTCTACTAGGTTATTTAAGTTTTCTTTTAATGTGTTAATTAATAAGAAATAGTCTCTCTTTAAATAAGGAATGATAGGTGAATTGAAAACGTTTTCTAATGTGGTCTCCGAATCTAATTTTTCTTCATTGATAAACATTGATTTGTCACTTTTTGTTGAAAGGCTTAACATTACGTTTTCGTCAATTTTGAAAGAAATTTTATCATTTTCAATAGTTGAAAGTTTCATACATTGTTCTAGGACTCTGATTTCTCTTATTTTGTCGTCGTCTTCAATATAATCTTCGGCTAGTATTTGTTTTACTTCTTTATCATCAATCATAAACCAACGATCGCTTACAAATGCCATATAACCATTTTCTATTTTTTCTACGATGGTATAAACTTTTTCACCTTTGCCTGAATTTGCCATGTTCTGTCTCTCGAGTGGCGATTTTGTTAAATTGAATACGAAACTCTTGATTTGTGGTACCCAGTCATACATACGAAGCTCATTAAGGATTGATTCCATTCTAGCGTCATCGTCTGATTTGTTAATAATTTCAAGAATAGTATTTAAAGGTTGTCTATATAACATACCTTGATTTTCACGTTCTACTCTTTTGTATAGGTCTTTCAACTCATATACTAAAGGATAAGATTTCATTTCGTTATCTAATCCTTCGAGGAATAATTTTACATCATAGTCATAAGTATATTTCAAAAGTTTTTCGTTAATCGATTTAACGAATTCTTTTTCTGACATGTTATCATAATTGATAATGTATCCTTCTACTAAGCTAGCGATGTCAGATTGATCAAAAGTCAATCTATTTCTAAAATTGAATAAATCTAATTTAAAGTTTTTCATATCTGTCTTATTTATTTTTTATTTTTATATTTTTATAATCTCTTCTTTTTTGGTCTGCCTGACCATTCTGTTTTTTCTTCTTTGTTTTTATTTTCTTCTTTTTCTTCTCTAAGACAATCTGCGCAAAGAACTTCTTTAGCTGATTTTCCTTGTTTTGCAAATTCGTGTCCGAATTTTTTTCCACATTTATGACATCTATTTTTTTCATCAAAATGGGAACCTTCTGTTTTCTTTAGTGAATCTATAATATCCTCAGTGATATCAAGTATTTGTCCTAGTTTTTTAATAGTATGTCTTTCAGATGGTTTTAGTTTTTTTATTATATGTAAATCACGTATAATATCATCAATGTAATGTCCTGCATTTTCGTGATGTTCGCCTTCATTTAAAATATCTAAACCAACATCAGTTCTTTTAGTAGATTTCTGTAGTTTTGATTTAAATGTTTTTTCAAAATCGTCAAACCCCAAAAGGTTATTCAATTTTTTATCGATGCCTCTTTCGTCAAAAACATCTTTTCCTGGTGTATTTTCCATAATCTTTTATTATTTTTTATTTTCAATTGCGTGTTCCTGAAAAATCGTCAGCTAATCCTCTTAGTCTTATTATTATACTTTCTAATGATGGTTCTCCGTTATCTCTAAAATTTTCTAAATCATTAACAACTTTTAATAATTTTCCCTTCGGATTATTTGGCGAACATCCTGGTTCGTGAGTGGATATAAGACTACCAATATCATTAATAACATTTCTACCAGTCCATTCTTCATTTACTTTTCCGAATTCTTTTACGTGTTTCATATTTTTATTTTACTTTTATTGTTAAATATTTAATCCATTGATCATTATCATACCAATCCCAAAAATCAACACCATCAATTCCAGCTTGGTGTGCATTCTCACATGCCTTTTGAAGTTCTTTTATAGTTATTGTGTTCCCTTCATTCCATTCTTCGTTTACTTTTCCGAATTCTTTCACGTGTTTCATATTTTTAAATTATTTTTATATTCCGTGCATTTGACATTCTTTTTCATATTCATCATAATCAACATACCATTGTTTAATTGGGACATTTGGCATTTTAAAATCAGATTCGTAGACTTGTTTAGCTAAAGATAATTCTGAATTATCACCAAATAATAATCCCTTTTTTGTTATAAAACAATGACCAAATGGTAATTTGAAATGTTTTACTGTCTCATTTATAAAATTATCAAAATTTTTTATCATTCGTATCTTTTACATTTTGTAATTTTTTGATATAATACAAAGATATATATTAAGTAAAAAAACTGGTTTTTTTCCAATTTCAGGACATGTAATCGTCGATATCGTAGAAGGATATTTCTTCAACGTAGTCGTACTTATTTCTAAGTTCGTCTATCACGTCGTCTATAAGATACTTATTGGAATATATATAAGGAAGGTCGTCTGGATCCAGTCCGTTGACGAGCGTAACTTTCCAGTCAAAGTTTTGAACAAGTTTTATGACACATTTCTCGTCATCTTCTTCGATGAAAATATAAAACACGTTTTCTGTGGATGTCATAGTTAGCAGTTTTTGCCGATATATATTTAAATATATATTGCTTATTTGGCAAAAACTGGCTTCGGAGACACGTAATTTAATGTAATAATATAATTTGAACAATTTTCTTTAACACTATATTGATTGAATTTGAAATTTTTCCAATCAGTACTATTCAAATATCTAATTATTTGCATAATACCTTTCTTGTCTGGATTACATTTATAATGTAATTTCACAATTTTATCATGATAGTCATGTTCGGTTTTGATTATATTATCCTCAATGTTATTATTCATAATTTTTTTTATTTTATTTTATCTTTTTCGGATTTACCTTCTTTTAATCTATTATAGGAATATCGAACTATATTAGAATATTGTTTCTGAATAGATTTTATTTCATCTAATTTATCTGTTTTATAAGGCAATTTAATGGTAATCAATTTTATCTATCTACTTTTTGAGGTTGTCCATTCACGCCATTCAATTGAATGCGAGGATGGTTGGGTATATAATTTCCCGCGTTACTTGCTAATCTTCCTGTTGTTGGTGTATAATAAGATAATGTATCTAATGAAGGATATAATTTATGATCCACAGGATCTAATTGTATAGACACTGAACTAAAAAAAGTTTTACCTTCATCTATATAAGAAGCATTATGCATAACCTGTTGTGCTTTATATAACCATTTATGATCGATGGCGTAATCAATATACAATTTTTTATCTGCGTCATTTATGGTATAAATTCTATCCATATATACTCTTCCAGTTGGTTTACGCATTCCCACCCAGACAAGAGCTCTACCCATTAATTTATTATCTTCATTTAATAAAACAAGTAGATTGCATTTTTCTGGATTTTTAACATAAATATCAAAAAATTTTTGTGCTTTATCACCTTTCATACAAGACGAATTTACATCTCCTTGTTTCTTATTTGCGTAATGATCTTCTAAATACCAATATCTTATTTCTTCTCCTTTAACTAGTTCTAGATTTACTAAAGCTTTTTTCAATTCTGCTTTAAAATCATTAACAAATTTTTCAATTTGAGGCTGAGTGAATTTATCTGGAAATAATCTATTGACTATTCGACCAACAGATATTTCTTGTCTTCCTTTAGCTGAAAATGGATCTCCCATATCAGGTCCTACTTTATTTGCTGGAAGAAAAGAAATTTTATCGTTTTTATCTTTATTATCGAAACAATCTAAATATGTAATATCTGATCCACCTGGAGTGCTTCCGATAATAGTATTATCTAATATAGCGTTGGATATAGGATCATTTATAGAACGTAAAATTTTACGAAGTTTATCAGATATGTTGATTGTTAAATCATTAGCTTCATTCAAAAAGTCTCGATAGTTATATAAGATCATTGAGCATTTGTTTATTTTATTTGCTCTGGCTCAATCTTTTGGCCCCGCCTTTTGCGCTTTTAAGCATATATCTTTCCATTACTTGACCAGTTTTTGGATTTAATGCAGGCTTTCCTCTGGTTGTGGATAATCTACCTGAATCTGGTGTATAATAACACATAGTATCCATATAAGGAAATGTGTTAAACATGCCGTGATTGGGAAGTTTTGTCGTCATTTGTTTATCCGATACTTTTCCATTAACAACATATGTTAAACAATCTTTAGCTTGATTGGTTTTCCACCACCAACCTTTTTCTTTACAATAATTTATAAAAATATGAACATCTGATTCGTTAGTATAATATATTCTATCCATAAAAGTTCCTTTAGCTGGATTTTGTGGATTTTCCACAACAAAAACTTCATCCCAAACTATTGCTCTGCAAACTAATTTATTATCACTATTAGTCATAATAAGAAGACCACATTTTTCTGGATTGGCACAATATATATCAAAGAATCCTTGTTTTTCAGCTTGTTTTAGACAAGATTTCATTAGAGGAGTTATAACATCCATTACACCTTCCTCAGGTGCTTCTTCTATTCCTGGAGTTGGATTAAAATAATTTTTAACGTGATACCAAGCTCTAAGCTCTTCGCCTCTAACTAATCTAATTTTATAATTTTGTGCGTCTAGTTTTGCTTTGAATTGATGTACAAAATTTTCCAATTCTTTTGATCCTGCGTATTTGTTTAGAACTCTTGGAACAAACGCACCAATTCTCATTGGTTGTCTATATTTTTCACCCCAAACTACACTACTTGGAGATGGAGCGGTTAAATCTTGTTCAGTAATCCCTTCTAATCTAGTCGCTCTATTTGGTGGCAAAAAACTAAGTGTATCTAAATCTTTTGTTAAATCAAAATAAGAAAATTGAAATCTATTATCAGATCCGACTAAAGCCAATAATTCTTTTGATATAGGATTATCTATACTTTTGAACATATCAATAAGTTTCGGCGAAAAAAACATTGGAAGTTCTTTTGCTGTTAGTTCATTTTCATATAAATAACCATTAAAATTTTTTAATCCCACATCAATTAATTATTTTAGTCTATTCTAGCAGCTGATCCATCCGCACTTTGCAATTGGAATCTTTTCATACCTTCAACTGGATTACCTGCGTCCGATCCTAATCTGCCTGTACTAGGATTATAGAATTTCATTGTATCCATGTAAGGATAATGTTTATATTCTCTTGGAATCAAAGCTATTGCTATAGATTTCTGAACTCTTTGACCGTTTTCCATATAAGAAGCGTCGTGTGCTGTTTGTGCATATTTATACAACCAACCTCTTTCCATAGCATATTTCTTAAAAATTTCCTCGTCACCACCCTGTTTTGCTGTATATATTCTATCCATAAAAGTTTTATCTGTTGGTTTTCTAAGACCTATCCAAACAAGTGCTCTACCAATTAGTTTATTATTTTCGTTGGTTAAAATTAACATATTACATTTATCTGGATTTTTACAATAAATATCAAAGAAAGGTTGACAGTTTTTAGTACTATTTTCATAGCTCATACACGAAGCCAACGTGCCTTCTTTAGAAGCGTAATTTTTTTCACTATACCAAAATCTAATATCTTCACCTTTTACTAATCTTAATCTATCTAATATTTGAGTAGCTTGTATTTCACCTTTATATGATCTAATAAATTTATCAACAGCGACATCAGAAAATTCCATAAGTCCGTCTGCTCTAACATCAGAAAATAATTTACCAATTAATTTTCCAACTGATACTGTTTGTCTAGCCGAAGCCGTCCACATAGGACTATTTGCTGCTGGTGGTTTGTTAGCGTCTTCCTGATCTTTAAAGTCCATTGCTCTCCAAGCTCTTTGAGCTGGCATAAATGATATAGTATCTTCTTTTCCTTCCACTATATCTAAATAAGATATATCTAGTAAGTCATCAGATTGAGCTAAATTTAATATTCTATTAGCTACAGTCTTAATTTGAAAATCCCCAGTTTTTATCATTTTATGCAATAATTCAGTAAACTTGGGCGAAAGAAAAAGTTTTATTAATTTTTTTTTACTTTTTATGAATTTTTTAGGATCATCCATCATCTCGTCCGCTTCATTTATAAAATGTCCGTAAGGTGATATTATTTTACTCATTTTAGTATATTTTATTATTTTTTATCTATCTATTACAGATTTACTTCCATCCTGTCCTCTTAAATTATATCTTGGAAATACCTTCGATGGATCATTTGGATCCCTACCAGGATTTCCAGGTGTTGAAGCAGCTCTTCCAGTGGCTGGCGTATAATACATCATCGTATCTGCATACGGATAATATTTATAATCAGTTGGTTTCAAACGAGTTGCAACAGAAGTTGTTTTTCTTTGACCGTTTAACAAGAATGAGTCACCATTTTTATATATCCAACCGTGATCGTTTGCGTATTTATGAAAAACTGCTTGTATATCACTTCTATGGTTTACATAATATACTCTATCTAATAAAGTATATGGATTTTTATCTTCTTGTGTATCTCCACTAGGTTTCATTAGATTATTCCAAACGAGTGCTCTACCTAATATCATATCTGGTTTTGCGTCATCAAAATAAATTAACAATCCGCATTTTTCAGGATTATTTGTATAAATACCAAAGTATTCTTGACATTTATCATATCTCATACAAGAGCCAAGTTCACCATTATATCTTGAAAAATGATACCAATATTTAATATCATCACCGTGTACAACTTTAAATCTTTCTGCTTCTTTATCTTTTATATCAACCTCGGGACGATATCTATTATAGAATCGATCTATGTCCATGTTTGTAAATTCTCCAGGAAAAAGTCTATTAATTAATTTCCCCCATCCAGTACTTTGTCTTAAACTACTTGTCCATACAGGATTATTAGCGTCGAATCTTTTTAAGTTTTTTGGATCTTCAACCACCCTAGATAATCTATCAGCTGGCATGAAAGATACATTCTTGCTATCTTTATCTACATCAAGAAAAGATACATTACTTAATGTTTTTCCTTCACTATCAAGTAATTTCTTAGCCAATGGTTCAGATATTATCTTAACAAGTATCTTAACTAGGTTATCTGATATAAAGAAAGGAATATCATTTTCATTGGCTTCATTCACGTAACCTCCGAATTTTAAAATATAATTATCATTCATTTTGCGAAGTTAATAATTTTTTCGTTTATATATTAATTTTTTTTTTCATTTTTATTTTAAATAAAACGTATAGAAAAAGGCAAAGGTATTCCGCTAGCTCCAGGAAAAGTATATTGTAAAATTTTATATGTACATGACCAATTTACACCTGGAAAAGAATCCGTACTAACAGTTTTGTCGAACAATGTGCTTGGTGACGGTGTGTACCACCCGACATTATTTGGATTATATTGAATACTACCATAAGAAGATGGATACCCAAAATATAACAATTTAGCGAAGGGTGTTGGTTGAACATAAATTGTTAAATCTCCCCTTGATTGTATCAATTTACCACTACCAGTCGAAGGTGTACAAGCATCTTTATAAAAATAAATTGCTGGTTTTAAAGAAGATGAACTACCTGGGTTAAAATAAGCGTCATTTTGTACTGAATTTTTCATTGCCCATAAAAACGGGAATACGGAGCTTACACTTGTAGTGCCACTTCTAACATATTGAGGGATACCACAATCAATATAAGCGTTTTCTGTTAAATTCCAAGAATCTATATCAGTAGAAACTGGTGAAAATGTTAAAGTTTGACCTCCTATAGAACTTATAATATAAGTTGGTTGAAATCCTGACCAACTTAAAATTGTTGGCGCTTGTGGACCAGGAGGAGGTGGGCTGCTTATTTGTTGTATATATCCATCAATAAAATATGTTTCATCGTTTTGCACTGTTTCACCAGATACTACAATATTATTTACTGTTCCTATTTCATATAAACTTTGCTGTGTACCATTAGCATTTTTTATATAAACTGTAATTGTTGGAAATATTGATATTCCTCCAGTTCTCACTGTAGTTACTGGAAATGTGTATCCTATTCCAGATGAATTAATAGCGTAAGCTGTTATCCAATAATCCGTAGTTTGAGTTAATCCAGTTATAGTATCTGTGAAATTACCACCACCATCAATAGAAACAGAACTACTCCATCTAGTACAATCAGCTCCACCTATAGTTGGATTATTATTTATAGTAGAATAACAAAAACCTTTGTCTATTAGTGAAAGATTACCATAGTCAGTTATTTGAGATTTACATTTTACGTTTTGATTCGACATTTATTATATTTTATTTTTAAGCAGGACTACAACCAATCATTATTATAGTTGGAGGAGTATATATTAAAGTTCTAAAACTTGTATCGGTCGCATATGTTGTTCCTGCACTATTTGTAGCATAAACCCTCACATGATATATTGTATTTGGAACAAGTCCTGTCATAGTAGTGCTGAATGCACCAGTTCCACCAGCACCTAAATTTGTATGAGGATCAGATGTAGTTGGATTAGATGATGTTGACCAACAAGCTCCGTAAGCAGTTATTGGGGCATTTCCGTTGTCAGTGATATTACCATTTGCTACTGCACTAACATCAATTATATTTGTTGTTACACCAGATATAATTGAAGGTGGTGATGTGGAACCAACTGTACTAGTAGTAAAAGAAACTTTTGTTCCGACTCCAACCCCAATTGAGTTCTCAGCAAAAGGTATGAAATAATATGTAGTCGAAGCAGTTAATCCAGTTACATTCAAATTGAAGTAAATTGGAACACTCCCAATAAAAGTAGTATAATATGTTGTAGTCGGCGGATCAGTAGTATCACAATAAAAACCAGCACCCAAAATAACATCTCCACCTATACTTGATATTATTCCATTCAATAAAACACTAGATTGAGTTATAGAACTATAACCATTATTTTGTACTGATGGAATACCAGTAGATTGTGTTGTAATAAAAGAAGTTTTTGGATCACCATAAGTTAAACCAGTTACATTCATAGCATAAGCTCTTACATAATAAGTAATGCCGCTTAATAATCCACCCATAAGTATATTAATATTGCCCATTGATCCACCATCACTTACATAATGATTTGTTGAAGTATTTCCTGTTACTGGATCATTATTAATATCTGTAGTCCAGCAAATACCTCTATCTAAAATAGTAGCCCCTCCATTATTAATAACTCTACCATTTCCTATAGCACTGTTATATGTTATAGAAGTAGATCCACTAGTTATTACTGTTGGTAAGAGTGGTCTAGCTGATGGTGATGGCGGTAGTAAGTTACCTTCTACGGTATTAGTAGATAAATAACCACTCAGAAATAAACCATCTATTATCATTCCATCATAAAAATGACCTTTCATCCAAGTTCCATTTATCCATAATCCATTGTACCATATGCCATTATGCCATGTACAATCTGTGTAATGTGTTGATCCTGTATTTGTATTGAATATTCCACCGTACCAATATCCATTATAAAAATTTCCGTTATGGAAATGACCACCGTACCATTTTCCCCCATTGAAATTGCCTTGTATCCAATGCGTTTTATTATTATCAATACTTGGTATAGTATTTCCACTCACGTCTATATTTAAACCTGAGTGGAACTCTCCGTTGTAGAAAGTGCCTTTCCACCATTTCGTCTGTGATAACTCCAGATTGGCTGTGCCAAATCTACTTTTAATATTTGAATCTATTTGATAAAAACTGCCATCGTACCAATTTCCTTCTACAAAATCGCCACCATACCATAGGCCATTGTACCAATCATATCTAGCAAAAGTGCCGTTGTAAAATTTACCATATAACCAATATGATTGAATCATATTACCTGCGTAAAATATTCCATTATACCAAACAGAATTTTTAAATATACCAGTATGAAACTTGCCATCAAGCCAATAAGCTGTAGAAAATGTTCTTCCAGTTAGATCATAATATGTCATACCTGACACGACTCTATCATATCCAAAAGTGCCGTCATAGAAATCTCCTTGTTCCCATAATCCGCTTCTAAATTCTGAATATGTACTATTTTTATCTAATATTACAAATCTATTTGAAATAACCATAGCAGTGTCAAGTAAATAAGAATACCACTTGCCATTATCCCAAATACCGTCGTGCCAAATACCAGAGTACCAAGTACCATTTTCCCATTCTCCACAAATCCATTCACCTGAAAACCAAACGAGTCCGTTTTCATCTTCACCCAAAATACAATTTTTAACACTGGCGTTTAATACCCAATTGTATTTTATTTTTAATCTTTCAATGGTCATACCACTGACCAATATGATATTATCAATGTTCTCACTTGTGTTTACTATCTCAACTTTAAATGTCATTAATCTATATATTATTTTATGTATTATAATTTAACGTCCATCCTTTACTAATTAAACTAGTTCTAGCAATATTAGAATAAACAGAAGGTTTTCCATTATTATCTCCTGTAGTATTAATATAACCACCAAATGTTAAAAATGTATCTGCTACATTATATATATCGTCTATTTCATCATTAGAAAAATAATTATCAATTAATTTTATTGTATTTAAAGATATCATGCCATCTAGATTTATTTGAGTTAAATAATTTCCAGTTAAATCTAAATAAGATAAATTTTTCATGTTGTTAATTGATACAGTATTTGTTCCACCTATTGAATAATTATACGGCAAAATGATTAAACTTGTTATTTTATCCAACCAGCCTGTTGCTGTTATAGTATAAGTGGCAGCACTAGTATAGTTATGTATAATACTAGTACTTGTTCCGCTACTTAATACGAAATCTTGGGTGTTACCATCACCGTAATCTAGAGATAAATCTATTTGATAGTTGGAATATAGAGTAGCTGAAAAATCTCCAAAATGAGAATCAAAAACAATTGTAAAAGAGTCGACAGGCACTCCATTATCGTTATCAAATGTAGATACCATATTATCGTTTAATATTGGAACAGGAATTTTAGTTAGTTTATCTATTCCTATATCTATTAATTCTATTGGTTTTAATTTTAATTTTGTATCCATTATATTGTTATTGTTTTCCATACACAAGTGGTTATATTACATGTTCCCTCAGCTCTTACATAATAAGTACCAGATGATGTTGCTGTATAACTTGTTCCATTTCCTACGAATGTTCCACCACCGGATGTTCCACATCCTCCTTTGTACCAGAACCATTGAGCACCAGTTCCGAGTGATCCTCCGATTTCAGTTAATGTTTTACTAGACACTGAGGTGAAAAAACTAGTTATAGATGTAGCGGGAGTGGAATTAGTATAAGCCACTATATTGATTGTAGCACAAGAAGTTGCATTACATGTTCCCTCAGCTCTAACATAATAGTTACCAGGCAGTGTCACAGTAATA
>Ga0209777_10004641_pt1 | contig 16143 bp, 12 predicted proteins | sample FrelakmetHBP12HB_FD_187147 | JGI IMG/M metagenome (GOLD analysis project Ga0209777, IMG submission 187147) | Freshwater lake sediment microbial communities from the University of Notre Dame, USA, for methane emissions studies -HBP12 HB (SPAdes)... | ecosystem: Environmental > Aquatic >...
TCGATCGAGCTGAAGATATGTTTGCGCGAGAGGCCGCGCTGGTTGGGGCCGGGGCCCATTGGTTGATTAACCTTGGTGGCGATCACCACTTCATCGCGCGAGGCGGCAAAATCCTTCAGCGCCCGGCCGAGGATCTCTTCGCTGCTGCCTTTTGAGTAAACGTCGGCAGTGTCAAAGAAATTGATGCCCTGCTCCAGCGCGCGCTGGATGTACGGGCGGCTGGCCTCTTCATCCAGTTCCCAGGACATACCCTTGCCCGGCTGCCCGTAGCTCATGCAGCCCAGGCAGATACGCGAGACTTTCATGCCAGTGGATCCAAATCGTACGTATTCCATATTGCTCCTTTATAAAATTGACTACAAACCTGTCGAGCGCGGCTCATTTTGATGGTCGCAATCCGCGGCGCCATGCCAGTGCTTCTCACCCGGCGGAAACCAGATCACGTTCCCCGGCCGGATCTCCTCGATCGGGCCACCCCAGCGCTGGGCCTGGCCACAACCGGCCGTCACGATCAGGGTCTGGCCCAACGCATGCGTGTGCCAGGCGGTCCGGGCGCCAGGCTCGAACGTCACAATGTTCCATACAATACACCCTGATCAAGGGCGTATTGTTCTTAAACTGCTCCACCCAGGCTACCGTGTCCGGTCATTCCGAGAAATCACAATATTTTCCACTTTTTCACTTTTGATTAGTTTTATGGAATAGGAATACATTCAAGTGGTGGACAATGCCATCTCGTTGGAAGATATGCTTGCTGTTGACAGAATCTAAAACATGACCTTCAATCTGTTGGGTGCTCCCATCAGTCATATGAACTTTAATATATGTTTCGTTTGAAGCATGGAGTATTACAGGAACCTGGCAAATTGAGTAAGCAATGGAACCCGCCTGCAATTCCATTTGTTGCTGCTGCCCATCAACACTCCAATAAGAGAATACCTTGGAATCTGCAAGAAATTCGTTCGTGTCCAGCAGCAGAAAGTCAAACACTAGATTACCATTTTCGATGGAAAATCCAAGTTCCGCCTGGCGGATTAGAATTTCTTCTTTGACCATCCCAGTCATGCCTGGTTGCTTAGCCCCGCGGCCTTTCGGTGTGTGTGAATAAGGGTCCGTAGGGAAAGAACCGTAAATAGCAGGGGTCTTATTGAAACTTTGTCCTATGCAAAGATCACCATATTTTTCCAGTAAACCCCGGATGGATGGTTCACTACTCGTACGCCGGATTGTTTCCTGCACTGCCAGCATTAGCTTGGAGACCATGTGCCAATAGACACTTCCCAAACCCTCATAAGCAAAAAAGGTTCCAGAACGTCCAGCAAATTCATCATGGTTAAAGATATCTTCAAACAAAGTCTCAATCTGCGCGGCCTCAGCCTTTACCAGTTCTGCATATTGAGGTTTGCGTTTGAGTGCATCGAGAGACCGTCTCACATCTTTCAAGTTGCGGATATGGCCGTTGAAATGGTAGTTTCCATTTTCATCCCTGGTGATCAGAGTCTGATCCTGCGCCCTTACCAGTTCCAAAATAAGCGCCAAGCCATTTACCTGGGCTGCCGTAATACAGTTCTTCTCGAGAAAACCCGGCAGATCCCGATCTGGATAGAGAATGTAACTGTGCTGGTCGGTCCGGTACAATTTGCTGTGTCTCATGTTCTCCAGCAGCGCTAACGACTCTTCACCGGATAGCATCCCTGATGAAAGGATGGCAACCTGGCCTTCCAACATTTCATAGAGATGGCTGATGGACGTAAGCTTGGGATCAAGATGCAGAATGTTGTAAGCGTGATACAGGTTATCACTGCGTTTGTTTGCGCGTAATGTATGATCGACATATTGCAGCACCAGATCGAGAAATGCAACCATATCCGGGATCAGCAGTTGCGTCAATTCGCCTGAGAACCCATGGGAATAACAGTTCCCGCGATAATCACTCCCGGCCTGACCCAGCGCGTCCATCACGGCGCGTCTTTGTTCGTCATTGAAAGAATTTTTGAGCGCACTCTGGAATCGGACCAGGATTTGGAATATCTGTAAATAAAGTTCTTGAACTTCCCGGCTGATTTGAACTGTTCTGAGGGCACTCTTTTCCAACAACTGCTTGTAAAAAACGATGGCGCGTCGTAAATAGCACAGGGTTACAACCGACAACCCTTTGCCAACCAAGGCATTGTTGGCATCATTCCATTCGGGGCGTTGGGTGTTCATCCAGATACCGCCTTCCGGGACAAAGTTTACCAACTTGGCAAGCAGCAGAGTGAGTAGTTTTTCTGCGAGATTGGCAAGGAGTATTTTCCCGGCGCGCGTAGATGTCAGTTTGCCATCCGTGCCGCGTTCCTTCACCCGCAACTCGATCTCCCGTTCCAGAGCCCAATCAAAATCAATGGTATTGTAAGGATCGTCCTGTATATTCGTATAAGGTTTGATCCGATACGGAACATTGGAATAACTGAACATTGGTTGGGCAAGAAATGCGTGAAGCTTGCCAGGATGCACTCTAGCACTGACCTCCATCAGTTTTTGGAGATAGATGATTTGATGGTCACCCCAGTAGCCAATATTCGCCCAGGGATTGCCGGGTTCTGGAAGTTCCCATTCAATCCCCTGGCGAGTAATTCGATAAGGGTTGTACCCATCCAATGTTGTTGCGTTCAGGAATGTACAAATCATACTTTCAACATATTCCGGATAAGAATAGGCGAGAGCTTCCCAGTTTTGAAAAATATCGCGCCAGTTCCCTTCATAACCCAACTGCTGAGAGCCATCATCTTTCTTGATATTGATCGCAAAGCGATTCCAGGGGCGGCTAGGGTCACCATGTCGTCGGCTGAAAGACAGGGGCAGGTAGGCATAACTCAAGCGGATTAGATCTGCTGAACCGCTTGCTTCCGAGCGGGCTTGAAGGGCGGAGATAGAAATATCAGAGGGCAATTCGGAAAAAAAAGGTGCTTTCTCGGCAAGAATCGGAGGATTACGAACCGATAAAAATTCAACGAAATCTTGTTTATGAACCTGGTATTGGTCAGCGAAAAAGCCGCCGCGCATCTCGTTGAACATAACGTTCGCAAAATGGTTGGCGCAGCGAAGTTGACTATGGGAGACCTGCAATCCATCGGCGCTGGCGACGATCTTCTCCAATTTTATGTTATTCGATTCAATGTCGCGTTCCAAGGCATTTGCCAGGTTGGCCCGATTTTCTTTTAGACTTTTAGACAAACGGACGATCGCGGCGCTATCCTGGTTAACCTCTGCCACAAGATGCCATGAGTGTTCCATATCCGGAGCAAGGTTGAGGGTGGTATGCACAAAATAAGCACAACGCCGCCCACGGATATCTGTTTCCATTGTCACGCCCATGCCAATACGAAAGTCATCAAGTTGGACCGACGAAAGCAGATAGTCCACCTGATCAAGCCCAAGCTGCATAACCGTCGTCGCCAGAAGCGACTCGCTGGGTTCAGCCAGGTCCGTCAGGGTTGAATTAAGAGCAAAGATAGCCAGACCGGTTTTAGTGTCCAGTTCACTGCGTTTATAGGCATCCAAAAGGGGACTGAATATGTTCTGGGTCAACGAGGAAATATTGGCGGGGAGAATATTCTGAAGACCATCGACAAGCTCGATCTGGCAGGGTGACTCCCCCAAGTTTTGTAACCAGGTTGTCTTTACGAAGCCAAAGGTATCACTGGTTCGCCAGGCATAACGATAGGTCAACCCCAGGCTATGGTTATTTTCTTCAAAAATCAGCACTGTGCCAGCCACATTTTTGTAAATATTGCGTTCGACGTGATAGATCCCTTGTTGCCGCATTGAAAGTGGCTCCCAGAGGCTAGTCCGTTGTGCGCGCGTGACAAGTAATATCGCCTTGTTTCCAGTGTTTTCGCTATTTTCGGTCAGCTTATCCTCTGTGTAGTAGGGGAAGAGAGACTGTTCGGCGCTGATCCGACCAGCAGAAAGACCTCCGGTTGATGAGATAAAGAGCCAGTGATTGGAACTACTGACGATGCTCATAAAGAACGGCTCTATGGCATCATAATTTTGAATTCTATAAAATATTTCGCCCAGTATGGGCACATACTCGCCCTTGACGGTTTGCTCTGACTGTTTTTGGGCAGTGTCACCAATGAAAATCGGAAGTGTTTTATTGTTCATTTTCTGGCCTTTTTCATAAACATTAAGCGCTTATTCGAATCAATTTTTGGCAGTTTCTCGCCCTCCATTTCTCGTTGTACTCATTGATCATTTCATCTATAAAAACACAATGGGGCTGGGTTACCTTCTTAACCCCGCCATGCGCCGGTAGAAATCCTCGTAAGCCTGGAAAGTGATCTGCTCATCGTGCGCCCGACCGATGGTCAGCGAAACCTGTCCCATGCGCCGGGCTTCGTCAGGGTGGTCCAGGATGTACAGGATGGCATCTCCTAACGCGCGGGCATTGAGCGGCTGGACCAGGAAGCCATTTTCCCCATTCCGCACCAGCTCGGGTAGTGCCGCCGAGTCGGCAGCGACAATGGGCAGACCCGTCACTGCCGCCTGCAGGGCAGGCAGACTCTGCACCTCCACCAGCGAGGGGATGGCAAACAGGTCGCAGGCACGGTACAGGGCGGGCAGATCCTGCTCGGGCACGAAACCCAACAGGTGGATGAAAGGCTCCAACTTGAGCTGGCGGATGAGCGCTAATAAGTGCGGGCGATCATCGCCGCGGCCCACCACCAGCAGGTGCGCCTCCCGACCGGTGCAACAAACCTGTGACATTGCCTGGATGAGCAGGTCAAGCTTCTTGTCTTTCATCAGCCGGCCGACGGACAGGATGCGGGGGGCGGGAGGCAGGGCGTAGCGCTGCTCGATATCCTCGCCGGTCTCTTTTTGTGGCTTGTAACGTTGGACGTTGACCCCATTCGAGATCACCGTGGTTGGTGGGCGCAGTCCATGCGCCAGGAAATCACGCTCGTGCGTGTGCGTGCAGAAGACCACGTAATCGAAATGGTTCAGGTTGCCCACCTCCACCTTCCACAACAAGGCTTCAACCCATGATCCCAACCATCTGAAAGGCGGGTATTGCGTGATGTAACTCGGCAGGGAATAGCAGGAAGAGATCAACAACCTGGGTTCCCCCCATCTCACCTGCAGCAGCATGTTGCTCAGCACCGCATTCTCGTGCGTGTGGATCACATCAGGTTGGAATTGGTCAACCAGGCTGTGGATGGCAGACGGGCTGATGAAGGGGATGGGTCCTTCAGTCCAACCCGGGTTGGGAATACTCCAAGTACGCACCAGATGGACACCTTCGTCGTCAGCTTGATAAGGTTTCCCCCGCTCGCTGGCAGTCACCACGGTAACCTGGTGCCCGCGCCTGACCATGGCGCGGGCGATCTTCTGCACGACCAGGGTCACACCGCTGACCGTGGGCACATAACCGTGGCTGAACATCAAGATGCGCAATGTTTGTCTCCTCAGGGTTCGATGGGATCCTGCTGCTTCGCCTGTCGCAGCAGGCGGTTGTAAACGAGCAGGATCAGCAGGTACGGCAGCAGGTAGAAAATGAATCGGAAAATGATGGAGGCCAGCAGGGCTTGCTCGAACCGGACCCCTAGGAGCACGTAAATACCCGCCATCGAGCCTTCCTGGATTCCGAAGCCGCCCGGCACCATCGAGATCACGCCCGCCATGATGCCGAGCACGTACCCGCTGAGGAGTGCGCCCGCCGAGGCCGCTGGGCCCAGGGCATCCAGGCAGAATCCAAATGCGACGATGCTGCAGATGAAATCGGCCAGGGCCAGCAGCAGGAGCCAGACCAGCTGCAGGGGTTGACGGCGGATGGCCTGGGTGGCGCGCGTTAGGGCTTCGTCCAATTGGTCAAGCCAGGGCTCGAAGTCGCGGCGTAGGATCCTCCGCCCCAGCCAGGCGAGGAAGTTGATGAACGGTCTGCGCCGCCCCGGGAATACCAGTAGGCCAATGACCAGCAGGAGCACCAGCACAAACAGCACCGTCATGATGCCGAGCAAGATCACCACTCCCTGCGGCACCGTTGCATGCAGCAGCAGGTAGATGAACGCAACGGGTGTAAAGGCTAGCATCATGGAGCTGATCAGGAAATAATGCAGGAGAGAGGAAGCCAGGGTGTCCTTGAGCGAAACCCCGTACATCTTCATCATCAGGTAGCGCAGCGACCAGCCCGCCGCTCCGCCCAGGGACACGAGGTGGTTGACGATAACGGTAATGAAGCACACTTCCGTCAGCTCGCGCTTTCCCATCTGGATGCCCATCATCTGGCCAATCATTGCGTAGGCATAGCAGTAAGGGACGTAGGAAAAAAAGGTGAACAGCAACACGAGGGGAAGGAACCGCCAGTCGCTCTGGGCCAGCACCGAGCGCATGTTCTTCCAATCGGAGACAACCAAAACCACACCCACCAGGGTAATGACGATCATGATCACAGTGACAAGGCGATGAGGGTGACGGTTCTGGTGTTCCATGAAGGAAGTTTTATCTGATTGAAGTCAAAATCAGCTTGGAAGGGTTCCAGTTATTAATGAGGAAGTAACCCGCCTCACCATAATTACCTCAAATAGGTTCAGGGAAAACGCACACATATAAAGGCTGGGGCATATGCACGAATTATACTATCAGGGAACCGCTCCGTTAGGGTGCGCTTTTCTTCGTAACGCAGTTTGCCCTGCAGAGTACTTCCCGGCTGATTTATGCTCCTATCTCGCCTCAGCCTTGACGCCGACGATTTCTCCGCAGGCTCCCGTTTTGTTTTAATCCCCAATCTTCGAAACCACCGCGAATCACAGAGGGTTGCTCCTTTTGGGGCAGCCCCTGTTCTTGTCAAAGGGAACGATTATTTGGCTTTTACTGTAATGATCTTTGGCTTGACCGCTTCAGCCTTCGGCAGGGTGATGGTCAGGACGCCATCCACGAAATCGGCTTTAGCCTTCTCCGTTTGGACATCGGTGGGGAGCATCAGCGAGCGTTCGAATGCACTGGCACGCCACTCGAGAATGTGATAAGTGGCTTCCTTCTGCTCATTTTCCTGGATGACCATGCAAACCACCCGCTTCGTTCTTAATTTGAGGGATTTAACCCGCGCCGCGGGAATCATTCATCTGAACGCTTTTCAGAAAGGCGGGTGTTCGTGATTTCATTCAATCCCACAATAAAAAATCTACCCAGACAAATACCACACCCCGCCCGGCGGCTCACGATCCTGCTGGTTAAGAGTAGTTGAGGAAAATGCTGGCAAAAGGTTTCACCAGGGGTTTCCTTGACACCCGGTAAAAAAAGGAATATACTTTCCGCCCGGTTACGAACAACTACTCGTATTTCGAATAATTGTTCGGTTTTTTTAATCTCCGTTTTTTGAACGACTATCCAGGCTGCCCAGGAAACATGAACAACCAATCCCCTCCTCTCAAAGAAAAAACCCGCCACGAACGCCGCATCCAGCGCCAGCGCCGGGTGATCATGGATGCCTCCGCCATGCTTTTCGCCCAAAAGGGCTACCGTGCCACCACCATCAGGGATATCGCCCAAGCCGTTGACATGGGAGAGAGCACGCTCTATGGTTACTTCACCGGCAAGCAGGAGGTGCTGCAGACCATCCTCTCCCAGCAAGCAGAGATGGTCGACTCGTTGCTGGTCCACCTGGCCGAGCTGCCGGACCGCAAGTCTTTTGTGGATCTGGTGGACTTGCTGATGGAAAAGATCCTGACCGGGGCGGTCTACAACCGGGTGGTGATCGCTGAAGCCTGGATCGATGACGAGGTGCTGCGCGGGTTTGTGCTGGCCCACTGGCGACCGATCCTGGATACCCTGCAGGATTTCATCTCAGCCAGGATCTCAGCCGGCATCTTCCGGCCGATTGACCCGGGCCTGGGAGCCCGGATGATCGTGGCCTTCTTCATCGCCGCTGTCCTGCCCGTGCTGCGTGGGGTTGAGCCGCCTCCCTCCCCCCGTCAGCGCCGCCGGCTGGCGGAGAGCACCGTTGAACTGATCTCGGGCGGGTTCAACGCCCGGATGGGATGAGCAGACCGATGTTCCAGCGTATTTTTGCCATCATCCAGAAGGAATTCTCGCAGACCTTGCGCGACCGCACCACCCTGGCGATCATGCTCTCCATGCCCCTGCTGCAGTTGATCCTGTTCGGGTACGCCATAAACACCAACGTGCGCCACATTCCCACCGTGGTGGCCGACCAGAGCCTGGACCACTCCAGCCAGGCTTATATCAATGACATGGTGAATTCCGGCTATTTCGACATTGTCCAGAGTGCCTCCGACCAGACTGGCGCTGTCCAAGCTATTGACGCCGGCACCGCCAAGGCCGGGATCGTGATCCCGCCGGACTTTGCCGAACATGTCCAGCGTGGTGATGCCCAAGTGCTGGTGCTGGTGGATGGCTCTGACCTGTTCACCTCCCAGTCGGCCAACGCTTTTGCCTCCATCATCGGGCAGGAATACGCCATCAATGTCGTCACGGATCAGATCGGCAAGGCCGGCACGCTGGCTGCCGGCAGCGAACTGCCCGCCCTCAACGCGCTGATCCGCGTGCTCTACAACCCGGACATGAAGGACCTGTGGTTCATCATCCCGGGCATGGCAGCCATGTTGCTGCAGACCCAGTCGCTGATGTTGACGGCGGCTGCCGTTGTGCGGGAACGCGAGGTGGGTACCATCGAGCAGATTCTGGTCACGCCCATCCGGCCTATCGAGTTGATGGTCGGCAAGATCGTCCCGTACGTGATCATCGCTATGCTCAACATGCTGACGGTGATCGGCATTGGGGTGTTCTGGTTCCATGTCCCCTTCCAGGGCAGCTTCTGGCTGTTCATTGGTCTTTCCCTGCTGTACGTCTTCAGCGGGCTGGGGCTGGGGCTGCTCGTCTCGTCCATCTCGCAGAACCAGCGCCAGTCGCAGCAGTTGATCATGCTATTCATGATGGTCAGCCTGCTGCTGGGCGGCTTCATCTTCCCGCGCTACACCATGCCAGCGGTGGTGCGGGTCATCGGGAACTTGTTCCCGATCACCTACTTCATCCCCATCGCGCGCGGCATCGTCACCAAGGGCATCGGCTTCTCCGCTCTTGGGAGCCAGGTGCTGTCGCTGGCGGTTTACATCGTGGTGGTGATGACCCTGGCCGCCTTCACCTTCCGCAAACGATTGGACTGAACATGAGGAAATCCTTCCAGCGCCTGCGGGCACTCGTCTACAAGGAAATGGTGCAGATCCTGCGCGACCGCCGCACGTTGATGCTGTTCTTCGCCCTCCCGCTGATCGAATTGTTCCTGTTTGCCTATGCGGTCTCGCTGACCATCACCCACCTGCCCACGGCGGTGGTCGACCAGAGCCTGGACTACCGCAGCCGGGAGTTCATCCAGGCGCTGGTGAACTCCGGGAACTTTGACGTCACGCTGACGCTCCAGAACGAGCAGCAGGTGATTCAGGCCATCGACGACGGCAAGGTCAAGGCGGGGGTGATCATCCCCCCCGATTTTGCCGCCCAGGTACTGCGCGGTCAGGGCAGTGCCCTGATCCTGCTGGACGGGTCCGACTCGTTCAGTGTTGAATCGGGTTACAACGCTGCCTCCAGCATCGCCCAGAAATATTCGCTGAACCTGACCACCGAGAAGGTCCAGGCCAGCGGGCTGTTGGCAGCCTCGCATGTCACGCCGGGGCAACTGCCTGTCACGACCGCCACCCGTGTGCTCTACAACCCAGACCTCCGCGACCTGGTCTTCATCCTGCCGGGCCTGATTGCCCTGATCATGCAGATCATCGTCGTCACCCACTCCGCCACCTCGATCGTGCGTGAACGTGATGGCGGCACGCTCGAGCAGTTGCTGGCCACGCCCGCCCGCCCGCTGGAGATGATCATCGCCAAGCTGATCCCCGGCATGCTGGTGGCCGTGCTTGATATGGCCGTGATTTTGGCCATCGGGGTGTTCTGGTTCCAGGTGCCGTTCCAGGGCAACATCTTGGTCCTGGCTGTCCTCTCGATCATCTTCATCATCTCCGGCATGGGGTTGGGGCTGGTGATCTCCGCTGTGGCCAGGAACCAGCGCCAGGCGCAGCAGTTGACCGGCGTAATCCAGTTGCTGGCCATGCTGCTGACCGGCTTCCTCTACCCGCGCACGACCATGCCGCTGTGGACCCAGTTGATCGGTGACCTGGTGCCCATGACCTACTACGTGCGCGTCATCCGCGGCATCATGACCAAGGGCGTCAGCCTGAACTTCCTGTGGACGGACACTCTGACGCTGGCCATCTATGCCTGTCTCGCGCTTGGCCTGGCCGCGCTGGTCTCGAAGAAGAGATTGGATTGAATGCCATGGCAGACGAAGTTGTCATTTCAGCCGAGGGATTGGTCAAGCGCTTCAAGAGCCGCGGCAGGAACATCACCGCGGTGGACGGCATCAGCTTGAAGGTGAAGCGCGGTGAAACCTTTGGCCTGATCGGACCGGACGGCGCCGGCAAGAGCACCACCACCCGGGTCATCCTGGGCCTGCTCAGCCGCGATGCCGGGCAGAGCAGCGTGCTCGGTTTCGACTCCATGCGGGAGGTCTATTCCATCCGCGAAAACAGCGGCTACATCGCCCAGCAGTTCGCCCTGCCGGGCGATATGACCGTGATCGAGAATCTGCGCTTCTTCGCTGACCTCCACGGCATCCCCACCAATCAGCAGAAGCAGGCCATCGCCGAGCTGCTCAAGTTCTCCGGACTGACGGAGTTCACCTCCCGCCCCGCCGCCCGCCTTTCAGGTGGCATGAAGAAGAAGCTGGCCCTGGCCTGCAGCCTGATCCACCAGCCGCAGGTGGTGCTGCTGGACGAGCCCACCCTGGGCGTGGACCCGGTCAGCCGGCGCGAGTTCTGGAGCCTGCTCGGCAACCTGCGCTCCGAAAAAGGCCTGACCATTTTCGTCTGCACGCCCTACATGGACGAGGCCGAGCGTTGCAGCCAGGTGGGGTTGATCTACAAGGGGCGCCTGATCGCCCATGACACTCCGGCTGGCATCAAGAGGATGGTGCCCGGGCACCTGCTTGAATTCAAGCCGGCGAAGTTCGTGCCCGCCCGCGACCTATTAATCAGCCTGCCCGGCATGCTGGAGGTGCAGACCTACGGAGCCCTGCTGCATGTCTTTGTTGAGAATGTTGAGCGCGGCCGCCGTACGATCGAAAAGGCTCTCAGAACCCAGGGACTGGAATGGAGCGGGATGCGGGTCATTGAGCCACGCATGGAGGAGGCATTCATCAGCCTCGTGAGCCACCAGGAGGCGGAAGACCATGACCAGTGAACGATCGACCAACGCACCGCTGCCCACCTCCGTCGATCCCGATCCTGTCGTCGCTGAAGAGCTGACCAAGCGCTTTGGCAGCTTCACCGCCGTTGACCGGGTCAGCTTCCGCATCCACCCCGGCGAGGTGTTCGGCTGGCTGGGCCCCAACGGGGCCGGTAAGACCACCACCATCCGCATGATGCTGGGGCTGATCCAGCCCACCAGCGGCACGTTGAGCGTGCTGGGCTTCAACCCGGTCACCCAGACCAAGACCATGCAGGCCCACGTGGGCTACATGTCGCAGCTCTTCACCCTCTACAACGACCTGACCGCCCGTGAGAACATCCGCTTCTACGGACGGGTCTATGGGTTGAAGCGGGCCGACCAGGCCCGCCGGCAGGAGGAGATCCTGCACATGGCCGGCCTGGAGGGCCGCGAAGACACGCTCACCGCCAACCTGTCCGGCGGCTGGAAACAGCGTCTGGCGCTGGGTTGCGCCATCGTCCACAATCCGCAGGTGGTGTTCCTCGACGAGCCAACCGCCGGTGTGGACCCGCTCAGCCGTCGCGAGTTCTGGGGCCTGATCTACGCCATGGCCAAGAAAGGTACCACGGTGCTGGTCACCACCCACTACATGGATGAAGCCGAGCTCTGCCAGCGGGTGGGCTTCATCAATCAGGGCTGCCTAGTGGCGGTCGGCACGCCCGAAGAGCTGAAGCAGAACCGCATGCGCGGGCAGGTGCTGGAGATTGGCACCCCCGACCCGGACCGGGCCATCCGCCTGTTGAAAGACGCGCAGTCCAGGGGCAGCCTGCCGCTGGAGGAAGTGGCCCTGTACGGGGCGCAGATCCACGTGGTGGTGCCCGAGGCCGAAGCCTACCGCAAGCCGGTCAGGAATCTGCTCGAAGCGGGGCAGGTGCCGGTAAATAGCTTGGAATGGATCGTGCCCACCCTGGAGGATGTGTTCATTTCGACCATCCGGGACTCGGATAATGGGAATGAACTGAAATGAAAAATAAGTAAAGTAGATAAGGAGAACGATATGACCATGAAACGTTTGGCTTACGGAATGATACTGCTCATCTTTTTATTCATAGGCGGGTGCAGCGGCTCGAGCAGCACCGCCAGCGGAGAGCTGAAGGCCTCCGGCACCACCTCCATCACCGTCGTCCAGGTGGCGCCCGAGATCAGCGGCAAGATCACTAAGATCAATGTGGCCCAGGGGGATGCCGTCCAGGCCGGGGACATGCTGTTCACGCTTGACGACCAGCTCCTGCAGGATCAGGTTGACCAGGCCAATGCTGCCGTGCAGGCCGCCCAGGCCAACCTGGACCTGGCCCAAAGCAAGCAGGCCAGCGCCCAGGCCCAGTATGACCTGGCTGTACAGGCGGCCCGCCAGCAGAGCCAGCCCACCTACCTGGCTTCCTGGATGTCAACCCCGCCGGAAGATGTCACCCTGCCAGGCTGGTATTTCGGAAAGAATGAGCAGGTGGCGGCCCTGCAGGTCCTGGTGCGCAGCGCACAGCAGAACCTGGATGACGCTCAGTCCAACCTCGACAAGGTGCTCCAGGACGCCAGCAGCCAGGATTTTGTCAGCGCAGAGAAGCGTCTGGCGCAGGCCGAGCAGGCCTACACCATTGCCCAGACCACGCTCAATGATGCCATGGCCGCCAAGGATACCACCGACATCCAGGACGCCACCCAGAAAGACCTCGATTCAGCCACCTCGGAGCTGGACGCGGCCCGCGACGCCTACAATAAGATGCTCTCGAGCGACGCCGCCAGCCGGGTGCTGAAAGCCCGGGCCGGCCTGGCAGTGGCCCAGGATCGCCTGAACAACACGCAGGTGGCGCTCGACCGGCTCCAGACCGGCGACGAGTCCCTGCAGGTGACTGCCGCCAGGACCACCCTCGACCAGGCCAACAGCGGCGTCTCTTCCGCACAGGGCAGCCTGGCGCAGGCGCAAGCTGCCCAGCAGATGGCGCAGAACCAGCTCGCCCTGACCACGGTCACCTCCCCCATCTCCGGGACAGTTCTCGACCTGCCGATGAACGCCGGCGAGGTGACCGCCGCGGGTGCCACTGTTGTCGAAGTTGGGGACCTCGACCAGGTTATGCTGGATGTATACATCCCCGAGAATCTGTACGGGCGCGTCAAGCTGGGGCAGCAGGCCGATATCTCCGTGGATTCCTTCCCGGGCAAGACCTTCTGCGGGACGGTCACCTACATCTCCGACCAGGCCGAGTTCACCCCGCGCACGGTGCAGACCGTGGAAAGCCGCAGCACCACCGTCTACAAGGTGGAAATCACCCTGCCCAACCTGGAGCACGACCTGAAGCCCGGCATGCCCGCCGACGCAACCATCCTTACTCCGTAAAGAATCGAAAAGAGGGCTGCGGGGGCGCAAAGCGCCCCCGCAGCCCTCTTTTCGTACATTTGACAAAACATCGCTCTAGGCGGCGTCCTTCACGGAGCATTTCCGAAGGGGACGCCGCCAGGGATGGCAGTGAGAGCAGGTTTTGTTAGGCGCTCTAAATGCTCGAAAAGATCATCGAGAAATAGCGGTAGCGGACGTAGCCGGTACCTCCGGTGACGCAGCACTCCATATACAGCTCATGATTGCCCGGGTCAAGCCGGAAGCCGGACATGTGGCTGCGCATCTCGTATTTCGCGTTGGTGGTGAGCACCACGGTGCTGTCCAACATTGGATAAGGGCCGGGGTTGGTCCGGGAGATGCGGGCCTTCAATTCATGCCCTCCCGTCACCCGGCATTCCACCACGAAGAAGACCGTCGCCAGAAGAGGCTTCGTAAAATTGACGATCTCGGACGGGGTGACCTTGAGCCCCGGGAAGCTGGTCAGCGTGATTTTGAGCTCATCATCGCCACCGCCAGTATAGATAACCTTCGGTACATCTGTCATGTTCACTCTCCTTTTTGTAAACGAGACTTCTTGCACATGATAGTTAAAATATTTTCAATTTGCGGATGATGTTCTCGATCGAAATGCGCTCCTGCGACAAAATTCGATTGCTGACTTTCTATTCCTTAATCAACGGATGAAGCTTGATTATCTTATCAGGTGTCCTGCATTTTAAATGGAGTTCATGTGCTCCGAAACCAGCGTGGATGATCACCTGACCTATAGCTCGATCTGTGCCTTGAGCATGCCGTTCTGCGGATCGATTTCGAATGAGGTGAATCCCGCCGCATGGCATAGTTTTTTCATGGCTTCATTGTCGGGCGACATCAAGGCCAGGATGCGCTTGATCTTTTCACTTCGTCCGATGCGCAGGCTGCGTTCCAGCAGTTCCCTTCCCAATCCCTGGCCCTGGTACGCGTCGCTGATCAGCATGGTGAAGCGCGCTTCTTCATCAGTACCGTGCAATTTGCTCAGCCGCGCCACGCCGAGGATGACCTTCTTGCCTTTCTCCTTGCCTTCAACGACCAGGGCGATCTCACGATCGTAATCATTATGCGTCATGCGCGCCAGGCGCTCATGGTTCACGCGCTTGCTTAGCACAAGCGGTGACAGGTAACGCATGGTCACCGTCCGTTCCGAGAGCGAGGCGTGAAAGTTATGCATCAGCATCTCGTCCTCAGGGCGGATCGGGCGGATCATGACCCGCATGCCATTCTTCATCGTCCATGGGATGGCATACTGTGCCGGGTAGGGGCGGATTGCCAGCCGGGGCAGCCCACTTTCATCTTTGCCCTCGTGGATCAGGACCCGCGCATCCAGCGCCAGCAGCCCGTCCGGGGAGGCGATCAGTGGGTTGATATCCAGTTCCTTGATCCAGCGCTGCTCAGCCACCAGTTGGCTGAAATGCACTAATAGTTTTTCCAGCGCCGCCAGATCCACCGGATGACGCCCGCGTACGCCTTTCAGTGCTTCGTAGATCTTCGTCCGCTCGATCATCCGGCGGGCCAGAGTGGTATTGAGCGGCGGCAACCCCAGGGCGCGGTCCTTGAAAACCTCCACGAGTTGACCGCCCATGCCGAAAAGTACCACCGGACCGAATTGCGAATCGATGCTTGAGCCGATGATCAGCTCGTATCCTTCCAGCTTTGCCATTGGCTGAACAGTCACGCCCAGGAAATCGGCAGCACTGGCTTTTGCTGTCACTCCCCGCTTGATGGCTTTGAATGCGGAGCGAACGGCTTGCCCGTCCTGCAGGTTTAACTGCACCCCGCCCACATCCGTTTTGTGGGTGATGGTTTCAGAGTGCAATTTCAGCACCACCGGGTATCCCAGTTCTTCTGCTTTTGCCACCGCTTCCTCTGCGCTTCCGGCCACGAAGGTGGACACGGTTGGGATGCCATAAGCTGCCAGCAGCCCCTTCGACTCCACCTCCGTCAACAGCAGCCGCCCGGCAAGGCGCGCATTCTGGATGATCCTGGCTGCAGCCTCCCGATCGATGTCCGCCGCGTTCTCCTGGGGCAGGCTGACCGTCTCATACAGCGCTTGCAGGTTTTCAGTGTATTTCCACATGTAGGCAAAGGCTTCCGCGGCTGTGTCTGGATACAGGAAGGTCGGGATGCCGGCCTCGTTGAGCATCGCCTCACCCGCGGCGATGTCCTTCCCGCCCGACCACGAGGCCAGGATGGGCTTGTTATATCGCCGGGCATGTGCTTTGACTGTCTCGGCAGTGGCGGTTGGGTCCGTCATCGCCTGGGGGGTGAGTATCACCAATAGGCCGTCGCTGTTCTTGTCCCGGGCGGCCACTTCCAGCGCCTGGGCGTAGCGTTCCGGGGATGCATCGCCGAGAATATCCACCGGATTGTTGTGACTCCACTGCGGTGGCAGGATCTCGTTAAGTTTCTGCATCGTCTTTGGAGAGAGGTCTGCCAGTTTGCCTCCGCCGGTGAATATT
>Ga0209777_10004642_pt1 | contig 16139 bp, 12 predicted proteins | sample FrelakmetHBP12HB_FD_187147 | JGI IMG/M metagenome (GOLD analysis project Ga0209777, IMG submission 187147) | Freshwater lake sediment microbial communities from the University of Notre Dame, USA, for methane emissions studies -HBP12 HB (SPAdes)... | ecosystem: Environmental > Aquatic >...
TCGGGACTGGATAAGCTGCAGGATGAGCTCCCCTTTGTGTCAGACAATTTTCTCGGTATCGGCTATAAGATCGGCTATATCACGGCAATCGTCTCGGCGGTCGTCTGCCTCGTGCGCGGCATTCCGCCGATCGTCGAGGGGGCCATACTGATTCGTGATTTGGAAGACAAGCCGCGAGATACGGCGGAGTGAGCGTTCCCGGATCGACTTGCGCCGACAAGGGACTAACAGCAATCTGGCTTGTCGAAGGAATTCTTTTTGACCACAATCGAGAAACCTGTCATGCCGAAACGATCGGCGCCGTAGTCGACATGAATGTTCCCCCGTTGTTCGATGCTACTAAGCAGATCACGATCGATGTAGGCGCTGATCCCGTTGGATTCGAGTTTTACTAAACCTTCCGTTGACTCATCCAGAGCCATCCCGATCTGGGGACCGCTTCAGCCAACTCCCTGAAGATAAAGCACCAGTTGACGGTCTTTCGCCTTCTCCGCTTCCAGCACGGGCTTAAGCGAATCTCTGGCGCTATCGCTGACAAAGAACATGATGAGGTTCCTTTCGCATCCCTACCCAATTAGATCGGCATCTCGTGAAAACGATTCAGGAGGAGCAACCGCGAAAATCGTTTGTCGTTCCCGCCCAACAATCGCTTTCTCGAAAGAAGAGAAATCACTTGAACGGAGTCCCGACGAAGCTCAGAATCCACAGGGCGACCAGGTACACGGAAATCAGTGCCTGAACCCCAGAGATCACTCGGACCCAACCATAAGGTTGAAGATCGAAATCGCGGCGCGTGAGTAGCCGTAACCATCGGCCAAAATTTACGTCGCGAAAGCCAATATTGAACGCGCTTATCGCGGAGAAGAATAGGGCCCACCAGATGAACCGAAGTCGCAGATCTAGATGAGCAAACTTGGGATTCGGCCAATGACCGACCAGATTGCTGCTATTATACTTCAGTTCGAATTCCAGACTCTCCTTCTTGTCATCATGAAACGTGTCCCAAAGACGCGCGTGCTTGTCGCGATTCCGAATGGCTTCTATCAGTCTAATTCCTGAGCCATCTCCGGTGAAAAAGAATCGGTAGTAGCAGAGAGCGCATGCCGCCCAGAGCCCGATCACCCACCGCACGAGGAGTGACAGATTGCTACCATACTCACAGAAAAGATCAAAGAGGAAGAGCTTGTCAAAGAAACCGGGATCGTGTCTCCGAAGGGCGCACACAACTTCTCTTTCCGCCTGTTTGAAACCGAGCTTGCCAAACTCCTCACGCAATTGAACCAAAGCCGCGGGAGATGAACGCCATCTTAGCGATCTCAACCCCTTTGCAGTCGACATACTTGCAATTGAGGGCAAGTCGACGGGCTCGAAGATGCAGCCGGCCACATCGGCATACCAGAACTGCGTGGGCGTCGTGCACTCGAAGAAGAGACTCTGCTCTTCCGAAAGAATGGCGCCCGTTAGGTCTGCACCGCGAAGGTCCGCGCCTGTCAGATTGGCGCCACATAAGAGGACGCGACATAGAGTGTCATTCGCCAGATCTGCGTTGACCAAATAGGCACCGCCCAGGTCCAACGAGACAGTGATCGTGCGCATACCCTGGCCCATCTGGTCCAGCGTCTGTTGGCGGGAAGACGCAATGCGCTCCTCCAAATCATTCTTCGTCCTGCGAACACTGTCTGCGTCACTGCGAAGTCGCCAGAACCATTCACGCTCGGTGTCTGCGATGGCGACGGATGAAATCGCAAATGAGCAGATAAGAAAGAGTAGTGACCATCTAGTCATGTGGGGAAGCTATGCATCCCCTATGGAGAACGCAATCGATTTTGTTGACGGCAGCAGCTCAGTATAGAACTGTTGAGATGGGGAGAATGCAAAAAGGGCGGTCTTTCGACCGCCCTTGCACTATTCAACATGATGAGGTGAACTAGCCCTTGCTTTCCTTGTTCTTCTTTGATGGCTTCAGGAGTCCGCCGTATTTGGTCTTGTCCTTAAGCAACTCGACGGCCTTAAGAACGTCTTTATCTTCCTTCAACGTTAAACGCTCATAAATCGCGCTCTCGCCGTACAGCACCCGCAAGAACTCGCGCTTGATCGACTGGCGAATGTAATCTTTCGATTCATCAAAGTCCTTGCTCTTTTCTTTGTCGATACCTGAACGCAAGTCTGCGATGTCCTTATCGAACAATGCCGACTTCTTTTCCTGCTTGGCCGCATCCACAAACTTGTCGAGATCAAGCTCTAAAGCCGTCTTGTATGTGAAGCTCCGCTCCTTGATGTAGCTGCCGAAATCTTGAAACATCTGATCGGTCACTTCGAAATCCTTCTTGATCCCCGGATGTTTCGCGGTGTAATCGACTGCGAATTCGAAGAACAGATTTTTGCGAATCAGGTTGTACTCGATCGGCTTCCATGTATCCTCCGGAACTGTCACGTCAGGCACTACACCACCACCACCGGTAACCTTGCGGCCGGAGTTCGTATAGTAAACCTGCTTAGCGCTGTCGACTTCAGAGGGCTTGTTGGTAATCGCGAGGTCATCGAGCCCTTCGTCATACCCTTTGTGCGCCTTTTCCGGCTTCTGGATACAGCGTCCCGAAGGAATGTAATACTTTGCGGTCGTCAGTTTGAGCGCGAAATCCCCCTGATCGCCGCCGAAAATCTGCTGCACCAGTCCTTTGCCGAAAGTCGTGCTGCCCAAAACCACCGCCCGATCCCAATCCTGCAGCGCGCCCGACACGATCTCAGACGCTGAGGCCGTGCCACCGTTGACCAACACCACCATGTCACCGTCCGCGAAAATCGGATCGGCAGGTGAGTTGTATTTCTTCTGGGAGGTTGGATACTTGCCCTGCGTGTAAACCACCAGTTTGTCCTTCGGAAGGAACAGGTTCGCGACCGTGATCGCCTGATCCAGCAACCCACCACCATTGGAACGCAGATCAAAAATGAGCGATTTGATACCCATGTTGTTCTTCATATCGAGTATGGCAGCCTGCAGTTCATCGGTCGTCGTCTCGGCAAACTTATCGATGCGCACATAACCGATACCGGGCTCGACCAAGCCGTAATACTTGACCGATTTCAGTTCGATGACGGCGCGTTCAACCTCGAAATCCATCAGACCGTCGATACCGGGTCGTTTAATGGTCAGCTTGACTTTCGTACCCGCTGGACCGCGCATCAGATTGGAAGCATCCTCGGTATTCATACCGTCTGTGGAAGTGGAATCGATTTTCATGATCTGATCACCCGCACGGAATCCCATCCGCCAGGCTGGCGTCCCTTCCATCGGCGCTACAATAGTCACGCGATTGTCGCGCAGATCGATCTGCATGCCAACGCCTTCGTACTTGCCATGCGTGTTCTCCATCAGCGCGTTGTAAGTCTTGGGCTTCAAGATCACGCTATATGGATCAAGATTGGACAGCATTCCTTCGATACCTGATTCGACGAGACTCTCCGGATCAACATCTTCCATGTATCGCGTATGAATTTTGTACGCGATATCAGCCATCAGCTTGGTGTAATAGGCAATGGAATGTTTCTGATCCGCCATCGGCTCAGTCCCGGTCTGTCCCTGCTCCGCCTGCGCATAAATGCCTTTGCTGTAAACCATATCCTGCAAAGCAAGCTGCGCCGCATCGCCAGAACCCACGACCCAGATCACTCCGATCGCTACGATCGCCAGCATAAGCACATAGAGTCTCACACGTAAATCAGTCATACTATCTTTCCTCCAAGCTGATGTCGAATATGATGTCGCATACAATAAACCCTATTTTCTAATTCTGTCAAGTTGCGGCCAAACGAGCCATACTTCCCAGATCGGCGTCTATCTTCTTACCATTACAACGGTTATACAACCGATTTTGTTTCTGGGTTCGCATGTTGTTTTGGCCGTCTTCAGATAACAAAATACACGCTAATGATTTAGACACGCACTTTTCTAGCGCAATCACAGTTAAAACCGCCGGCAGCGACCGCCATTTCAAACCGTTGCGCTAAACACCTGTTATACACCACTATATGGAACCGGCATTTGACATGAAGACCAATTGTCCAAAACTTCTACAGCTATTCTATGGTATTTACAAGTGATTGTGAGATGCTATATTGATGTTCTAACCGGAGGAGCGCGTAAAATGTATCTATTCCGCAAACTCAAAACCGAGATCGGTGAACTGACACTGATCGGCGACGGCACCGTCGTTGAGTGCATCCTTTTTCAGGGCACGCCAGTACCGCACCAATACAAAGGCAACCTGAAGGAAAGTCGCACAGTCTACGCCAGGGCCGCCAAGGAGATCAAATCCTACCTGCGCGGTCACGTGACGGAATTTTCATTCCCATTCTCGATCATCATGGCCGATGGATTTCGGAAGAAAGCGCTGCAAATACTCGCGCGTGTTCCCTACGGCAAAACTATCAGCTACCAACAACTCGCTGCCAAAGCCGGATCACCGCGAGCGCATCGGGCCGCCGGCTCCGCTTGCGCCAACAACCCCTTGCCGATCGTGATTCCCTGCCACCGCGTACTAAAATCGGACGGCACGCTCGGTGGGTTCGGGGGTGGCTTGCCGGTAAAGCGCCGACTTCTTGACATCGAAAAATCTGCTTACAAACGATAAATGTATGACAAGAGGTTATCATGGATCCACGTATTGACAAACTTGCTGAAATTATGGTCAACTACGCCCTCCGCATCAAAAAGGGCGATCTCTTCAAGATCGAGGTCCCCTATCAAGCTCTTCAGCTCGCGAGGTCGGTCTACAAGAAAGCGCTGGCAGTTGGCGCCTATCCCTATGTCGAAATCTATACCGAGGACTTCACCGAGCTTTTCCTGAAGAACGCTTCCGACGATCAACTCAAGTTTGTCTCGCCGATTCGGAAATTCGAGATCGAACGTATCGATGCGCGCCTGTATGTCTGGGGCGCCGACAACACCAAGTTCCTCACGGGTACCGATCCCAAACGTCAGGCGATGGCGCAAGCAGCCCGCAAAGAGATCAGTGAAATCTTTTTCCAGCGCACTGCCAAAGGCGAAATGCGTTGGTGCGGCACCCTCTTTCCGAACAATGCCATGGCGCAGGAAGCGGGCAAATCGCTGACGGAATTTGAGGACTTCGTTTATTCCGCCGGTTACTGCGACACCGCAGACCCGATCAGTACGTGGCACAAAATCTCCGCCGAACAGGAGAAGACTGCGCAGGCGCTGTCGAAGCTTAAGACTATCCACGTCAAGAGTGGCGATACCGATCTGCGTCTGAACGTCGCCGGTCGCAAGTGGATCAATTGCGACGGGCAAGAGAATTTCCCCGACGGCGAAATCTTCACCTGCCCGATCGAGGATTCCGCCAACGGTGTGATCACCTACACCTATCCCGCCTGTTATGCCGGTCGCGAAGTTGAAAATGTGCAACTCACCTTCAAGAATGGCGTGGTTACCGATTTCACCGCCGGCAAAAATATCGACTTCCTGCGCGAAATGCTCAATGTCGATGAGGGTGCCCGTCGCATCGGCGAGTTTGCCATCGGCACCAATTACCATATCCAGACCTTCTCCAAGAACACCCTCTTTGACGAGAAGATCGGCGGCACCTGTCACATAGCGGTTGGCAACTCACTTTACGAAGCCGGCGGCATCAACAAATCCGCCATCCATTGGGATATGGTCTGCGAACTCCGCAACGGCGGTGAGATCTACGGCGACGATCAACTGATCTACAAAGACGGCAAGTTCCTGCCGGGGTTTGTGAAGTAGGGCGTGTAGCGGCAACCCTCGCGGTTGCCTTGCGATGACACGATGAAGCGGGCGCGGTTGACGCGCCTGTTTCCTGCTGTCATGGAAACCTTGATTTGGTCCCGTTTCATACCCAGGCAATTGCAAACCTGAAAAATCGAAAAACTTGTGGACAACACTGTCGTTTAGGCTATCTTGATATGGGTATGGGCAGAATTCTTCGAACAATAGGCGGGGCCACTACATGGTCCTGGAGATTTCTGAATAAGTGCGCTCGTCTTGTGCGACCTTTTCAGCCATTGTTCACGGTCGTCAGTCTCTTGGTATCCGTCTTTAGCGTGTGGTTTACCTATTCGAAGTACATGGAGTCTCAAGAGACAGCAAAGAAGGCGAGGGAAGAATCTATCAAGATTGCCACGGCAGTAGTTGGCCATCTCGAGAACATGAACTCGCTGTTTGAGAGTTTTCAAGGAAAAATCGAGACGCTTCCCCGGAGTGTGGATAGGTTCGACTCGGCTGTGGCGGGTCTGGCAACTGGATTTCGGCGACAGCAGCAAGACATGGCCGCATCCATAGGAGGTCTCGGAGTGAGCATAGATCAGTTTTCAGCGAGTTTGCATGATTATGACCAGAACTTGAGACAAATTGGAGCGGCTGCCGACAAGAATCTCAATTTGCTCAAGCAAACACAAGCAGCGTGGGAAGTTGAAGTATCAAGACGACCAGACATGTTGATCGTCGCGGAGAAATCACTGAAGACAAAGGATAGTACGTTGCACATCTACCCCATACTGTTCAACCAAGGGAATCAGGTAGCCGAGCAGTGCCGCGTTCTTCTCTGGGTGCCCGCTGAGTTGAAGTTCCGTTCACCAGGCTGGAGCGTCTTTGACTCTACGTCCTCGATCCAGAGCTGGAATTTCATTATTCCTGGGATCGTGCCGTACTCCTCGGACACCAGCAAGACCACGATCGTTCGACCGAAGGGATTCGATTTTGAGGTTGCAATCCTACCAGGATCGAGCGACAAACCTCTCATACTTGACTGCACGCTCTACCATTTGAAGGGTTCGCAAGATGGAAAGCTGGTGGCTAGATATTCAAGCCGGTAGTTCTGTAGGTCATAACCGCTTCGGTCTTGACGCTTCCATTCCCCATCCAACCTAAGGGATGGATGGGAATCTAATCACACCCATCTCAACCCGACCAGAACGCTCACCCGTAGGACCGGAAAATCATTGCTTCAGGGTGAGACCTGTTTTAACTTACCGTATGACTATATCCGGTTTCTTTAACTATACCCAAGGGGTGTCTTGATGGGACATCTGGTAGGTAAGGACCTATATCGCAGTCTCGGCAAGAAGATTGACGGCTTGACAGCCCATGCTTCATGGAATGACAAACTGTACGCCATTCTCAAGGAGCTTTACACCGCCGACGAAGCAGAACTGATCGTGAGAATGCCATACGGCCTATCGACTCTTGAGCGGATCGAAAAGTCTGTTCCCTTCGATCGTGCGCGGCTCGAGCATCTCCTTGCGGGTCTGTGCGAAAAGGGGCTTCTGCTGGATGTGTGGGCAAAGGGGAAATACCATTATGTCATTTCACCGCTGATAGTCGGGATTTTCGAATTCACTATGATGCGAACCCGAGGCGACCTAAATACTAAAGAGTGGGCCCGATTGTTTCACGCGTATTTACAGGATAGCGCCGCCTTTTACCGCGCCAACTGTGGCAAAGGGCAGACTATCTCGCCATTACGAACCCTCCCGCACGAAGAAGCACTGGATGATTCCGCCCACGTAGAGATTCTCGATTACGAGAAGGCAGGTTCAATCATTGAGAGCGCACGGAAGCTGGCGATCGGTATCTGTTCATGCCGACATGAAAAGCTGCACATAGGAGAGAAGCGGTGTGACATCCCATTGGAAACCTGCTCCAGCTTCGACGGCGCCGCTGAGACTCTCATAAGACATGGTATGGCCAAGGAAGTGTCACGAGAGGAGATGCGTGACAATCTGGCAAGAGCCAGGGAGAAAGGCCTAGTACTCTGTGCGGACAATGTGCGCAAAAACGTATCCTTCATCTGTCATTGCTGTGGCTGTTGTTGCAATGTGTTGCTGGGGATCAGTCGGTTCGGATATCCCAATGTGGTCGTGACTTCGAACTACATCGCGCGGATAGATACCGATGAATGTCTCAAATGCGGAACCTGCGTCGAAGCTTGCCCGGTGAAGGCGATTAACGAGGGTGAGAATCATGATTGTCCCAAAGTAAACGAATCTATCTGTCTGGGTTGTGGGGTTTGCGCTTTGCAATGTCGGAGCGATTCCCTGAAACTCGTGAAACGCGACCAGCGTGTGTGCTACCCGGAAGACACCTTTGAGCGGGTAATTCTACAAAGCCTGGATCAAGGCACGCTCCAAAATCTTTTGTTCAGTGATCCCTCAAAGATCTCTCACACGTTTCTTCGGGGTTTCGTAGGGGGATTTCTGAAGCTGCCCCCCATCAAACGGGCTTTGCTTGGAGATCGATTTCGCTCCCGCTTTCTCTCTACATTGAGACGATCTGCCAGTTGACTATGTGCCCAGCCATGTGGCAATGGCCACCCACAAAGAAGTCTTGACGCCCTCTTCGTAAACTCCGATCCTAGGTCGTACCCGTAGGCAATGACTCGGTACTCCACTCAAAGCGCGGCGTCGGCGGCCTCTAAACCTAAGCATGTCCATCTCAACCAGACCAGAATGACCATCCCTTCGTTCTCCAATTCCATTTCTCCTTTGAAATCGTCATAATAATCGCTTCCTTCTATCATGATGACTAACACGAATCAAGACAAACAGCGTTTCCGCATGATCGCCAAGACCATCTACGGTTCCGAGGACCTTCTCGCCAAAGAACTGGCTGATTTGGGCGCTTTCGATCTGAAGACGATGAACCGGTCCGTCGAATTCTACGGCGATAAGCAACTTTTGTATCGGGCAAATCTGTGGTGCCGTACGGCTACCCGAATTCTCGAACCCATCATCAGTTTCGAGGTCACTGATGACAAGGCTCTGTATCGCACAGCTTTGAGCATCGACTGGAGTGAATATCTCGGACTGGATCAGACCTTTGCTATTGATGCTGTGATTGTTGATTCCCAATTCACCAATTCCCTGTATGTGGCTCAAAAAACCAAGGATGCCATTGCCGACCAGTTTCGCAACCAGACCGGACAGAGACCATCGGTGGACGTGAAAAACCCCGACATCAGAATAAATGTCTACATATATCAAAACGAATGCACTCTCGCCATCGACTCATCAGGTGACCCGCTTTTTAAGCGAGGCTACCGAAGGAAGACTGGCGAAGCGCCACTAAACGAAGTTCTTGCCGCCGGGATTGTGCTGCGATCGGAATGGGATAGAAACAGTTCGTTTGTTGACGCCATGTGCGGTTCGGGAACTATCGTTATCGAGGCCGCCTTGTTGGCTCGCAACATCCCTCCGGGATTGACCAGGAAGAAATACGGATTTATGAACTGGTCGAATTACGACAGTGATCTTTTCAAGTCAATTTGTGAGAAGGCGCGCCAGGCGATCATCCCCAGGTTGAGCTTTCAAATTGTCGGGTCTGATATCGACTCGCAACTAATCCGGGAATCATCCGAGAATGCCAATCAGGCCGGGGTTGGCAAGGATATTATCTTCAAACAAAGTGATATCGTTGATCTAGTTCCTCCCCCACCACCGGGTGTTGTCATTATTAATCCTCCCTATGGTGACCGACTTTCGGTTGATGATATACAGAGTAGCTATCATTCAATTGGGGATGCGTTCAAGAAGAACTTCACCAACTATGATGCGTTTGTCTTTACCGGGAATTCATCCGCCGCAAAACACATTGGCCTGAGAACGTCACGACGGATACAGATGTACAACGGCCCGATTGAATGCCGATTGCTAAGATTCGAAATGTATAAAGGCACCCGCAAAATCGAATCACAGGCTCCCAAAGTCTGAGGTCACAAGTTTTGTAGTCTTGTAAGTCGAAAGCTCCATCTGTCGAAACCGCGAGGGGTTTCGACCGACCCTGCTTCTTCCATGTTGCAGCCGAATGCCCTCCTCGAGCAAATCGGTTTTCGCTTATCGCTTGGAATTCATCAGTCAATTTCATCCACCGGAGCGGTTCGACCTGCAGGCCGGTTGGTCTGTCTAATCAACCAAGGAAAGTGACGTTTCAGAAACTGCCACTCCAGGTCGGCAGCATCGCGTTCACCTCTGCGATCCAGAATCTGAGCGATCTTGAAGTGTGCTTCCCAGCAAGTTGAGTCCTGTTCGATGGCTTGGCGGAAGTAGTACAAGGCTGTATCCACGTCTTTGAGGCCAAGGCTGCATAGGCCGAGGTGGAAGGTCAGTATCGGGTAGTCCTCGCCGAGAAGTTCTCGCGCCTTCTGGAAGTGAGACAGAGCGATTTGTGACGCTTTGCGGTTCATATAGTAATAGCCGTCACTAAGCTCGTTGACGAATCCCACGCTAGGATGAACGACATCGGCAGAGATGTCGACCGGGCCGTTTCTCCTATATGCAACACTGAGCTCTCGTCCAAGAAAGAAGCCGATCGGGCTGTACTTGCGGCGAAATTCCGAGTGCAACATTAGGGCGCGCTCCGCTGGTGCGGAGGGCTTATAGTTGGTCGAGAATAGAATGATGTCGGGCTGTTGTTCGAGTAGGTATCGGCTGTTGAAACGTCGCTCCCTCCATGAGCTGGTGATTCCCTCAACCCTCTCCGGATGGCGCGCGATGAAGGTATCGGTAAGACCCAGCATGTCGATCACTCGATGCCCTGGCAATCCAAATCCTACCGCACCGATGGTTGTCGCAGCTAATGAACACTCGGTTCCAAGGTTCTCACTGACGTCCTGAGCGAAGGTTGCCATTCTCTCCGTCAGACCTCGTTCCGTGAACAAGTATTCATCAACATGGTTACGTGACAGAAGGAAGGAACCAGCGGCGAATCCGACTGAAGCAAAGAGAACCATACCGTTTGCCAGCCATCGCTTCACCGACAGAGCGGTCAGCACTTCTTCCAAGGTAGCGACCAAGAGAACATAGAGCGCTGGCACAATCGGGACAAAGAAACGATAAACCTTGAGTACGTCGCCCCCTATTACAACAACGTAGGCTACGTAGAACAACACGTAGAGGTATAGCAGGGCAAACCGACTCCAAAGGCGCTTGATCCCGAGCAGTGGTATGGCGAACACGAGACCATACACACCCACAGTGCGGCAGAAAAACCAGAAATACTCCAAACCGCTCCGGACGTACTCCAGGCCGATACCACTCTTGGCGTAAAAGGGATTGGGCAGAAGCGATCCGTAATACAGCAACTTGAACACTGCGAATGGCAGCAAGGGAATCACATAGATTGCGGCAAAACGAAATGGCACGCGCCTGGTTGTAAGAATGCGGTGGGCAAGTATCGCGCCGAACACCAGAGCTCCCTCGGGACGGAGCAAAGTCGCTACAATCAGTAGAACTGGTGTTAGCTGAGGTCTGCGATATTCAGCGACCAACGACGCGATCGCCAGAGATGCAAAGGCAGAAGTTTCAAGACTCGAAATGGACCAGTAGGGAAGAGACTGATTGGAGAGTAGCGTGATCATGAGAGAAAGCACTATCGTTGGGTGTAGCTTGTCTTCTTCGCGGTTCAGCATTGATCCAGCCATCAGGAAGATCGCGGAACCGGCAATCAGTCCTACAAGCCGCGATGTGAAAACGAAATCCAGACGAAGGACACCCTTGAACAAAACCAGCAGCATCACCCAAAGAAAGTTAGTATACCCCTCAACGCGTACACCCGTATTGTAGACTAATCCATCGCCGTGCAGGAAATTTGCGGCATAGCGAAATGAAATGAAGGCATCATCCTGAGTGAAGCTATACCTAAAGCAGTTGCAAATGAACAGTGCCGTGGCTGCCGCGATGATCAACCATATCCACTTAAAGAAAGCGTCCTTCATGGGTCTGGATGCTGGTTTTGATGCAGATTCTGTTCTGGCCATGGTCTGCAGCCAAGATAGAGTGAAGGGAATAAAAGTCAAGGCTTTGGTGACCGGCGCAGCGACAGCTCATCGTTCACTCAGCATTGCAGCCGAACCGCCGAAGCAACTCCTCCGCCTGCTTACGACCCAACGCCCGCAGGTTTTCTGTTCCGTCGGGTCTTGCGCTCCGCGTTCCACCAATGCTTCGGCAATACCAATCACTTAGCGGAGCGTGTGACCCGACGACCACCCATTCTTGCAGCGTTTCACTCCAAAAGTTGAGTAGGTCGAAACCCCCTTGTGGCACAATACTTGGCTCAGCGACACACCTCTGCAGGGGTTTCGACATTCTTCCGGTGACATTTGAGCCCGCCCCGATTCTTGCAGCACCTCACTCCAAAAGAATCCCCCACCCCAGTCAGTAGAACGCCTGGTTGCGGCACCGAAGGTCATCCCGAAGTGCTCTGTGGGTCGGGTGATTAGCGGCGGAACAAACCTTGATGGTTTGTGAATCTACCTCCTACTCGATCAGGAATCCCTTGCGGTTGGACGGCAACGACTAACCTAATGAGATGCCGAACAATAACCGTCACGACCCAAGGCGTATTCGTACTTCGCCGTGGTGAGTGAGTCTGTCGCTGCTCGCGCTGTCAGATACATGCCGTCCGGCTGACATCGATTCATAGACGGCAGATGTCCAGAGGTCGTCCCCTAGATTCTTGCCCCTCTCCCTTTATGGGAGAGGGGTTGGGGTGAGGGTGTGATACCTCTCCACATCTGCCCCCATGATATCGAAGGTGTCCCATCAACTCCTGATGGGTCTCGTATGTCTTCTGTTGCGATCAGATGCCCACTTTGACGGCAAATCATATAGAAGAACTGCCTCCACTTTGTCTGGGAGACTGCAAGATGCAGTGGGAGTTTCATGGATTCAGCAAGAAGGATCTGTAGCTCGGATTTCGCACGATGAGCCGGGAGAGGTCTATCGATAGACAGTGTGCGACCACAAATGCGTCATCATTTCGTCCCCCAATCACCAGAACCTAACTCCCGGCGTCCGCGATTCGCAGCAGGCTCCTCCGGCAAAGGCCGGGAAGAAAACGGGGATGCCGCACTGTATGCTGAGAGCCTCTACGAGTTTACGAACCATTCGCTCGCAAGTCGCTCGGTGACCTGGATTATTTCGCGGTCCCTCTCGTTGAAGGCGCCGCGCTCAATCAAGCCCTGAATTGCCTTATGGAGCAAAATCATCTTGTCCCGCACCGGAATCAGAACCGGATAATACTCGTTGTTGAAGAAGATTTGGAATCGTCTTCTGAGATTGGCGTCCTGCAACATTACGGCTATGGCCTTTTCCAGATCTTCCTCTGTCAGATTCTCCAGCTCTTCTTTCGGTGAAATCATCAACTGCAAGGTATGGTCGAGACTCTGCCTGCAATTGAAGATCATCTGCCAGCATTCCACCATTCCGAGCGAGTTAACAGCTAGCACATTGACGCTTATCTTGTTCTTTTCCGAATCCCCTTTAACCCCGTCCATGAACGGAACGAAGTAGTTGTCAGTAATAGCTCCAAAAGCGCTGATGCCGCCGGCGAAAGGATTGTCGATGATGTCGTAAATAGTGAAATAGGACTTGCGCTCGAAGCGAGCATCCGTAATCATCATGAATTCTTCTTCGGTGAAGTGGAATCGCTCGTTCCAGAGATCCTCGGGGCTGAGGTCTTTGCGAGTGAGCGAAGATTGACTGGTCAGCATGCCGATAGCCTGTCCGCCTCGCCAAACCAGCGGCAGAACGCCAACCGCCCACTCGGCTGAACCGCCGATTTCGCCGATCATGGAATCCAACCCGCGGCCATCCGGAAACTTCAGACCTTCCAATCCCAGAATCACTGCCGGCAACAGATCGCCGTCTTTGTCGAAGGGAGTAAAAATACCTGCTTTGTTCAGTGCATCCATCGCTGGATAATGCCGCGGTCGATCAAGGAAATAGGCGCTGAGCTTATCGACCCCCGACTGACCGTAGGCGTATGAAATGATCTCCGCGGCCTCGGTAACACTCGTCTCTCCCGGATTGAACTCCTCAAAAGCGACACCCGAAAGCCAGCGCTGCACGTAGATGTCGGGCAGGTGGCGTTTGATGTTGGCTTCGGTCAGAAAGAGTGCCGTTAAACTCGAATGCGTGCCTTTGATTGACTTTCCGGTGCCGTCGATGACGTCATTGCCCATGGAGAGCAAGGTCACGCTCTTGGGGGTGCGCAGGCCATAAAGAGCGCGATGTTCCTCTTTGCCAAAAGCGGCTCCGACCGCGATAGTCGGATTGCCCCCCGCTTCCAAACCCGGCTTGATGCGAACACCTTCAGTGATGCGCGACTCGATCAGTACTTCCTCGCCGACGAGCAGAGTTTCGGTAGTCGTCTGCAATACTTCAGCCATGATCTGCGCTGCTGTTCGGTCGTTGGCACGTTTGAGGTTATTGGAAATGTCGTTTGTCTGTTTGTCTTTGGGAAAATCATTGAGACTGCCCCGGCCGTGCAGTCCGACGGCGACTGCCGAAAGAGCCGCTGACAGCACGACCGATTGCCGAATTTTGCGATTCCGCAGTGCACCCAGATTTGATTTGCTGTTAATGCGATCGCATAAAGTCTGAATCTGGCAAGACTCCAACTGGAGATCGTAGTTTCCTAGTACCGCATGGTGTCGGTGGTTGTACTCCAGAATGCGGTCTTTATCAAATGTCAGTTCCTTCTGCTTCCCATGATAGGAAAGCCGTTGATCTGCTATGTTTGCCCGCAGACTATTCGACATCGCGCACCTTCCTGTTTCAGCTAAATATTCGAATCAACAGATGATTTTCGTTCGCCATCTGAATCGCATTATATGCTTATTGACTGATTTCTCAAGCAATAACTTCAGAATGTGGTAGTGCCAGCCGGACCGCAGTCGGCACGCCTTCGACATATTCGGCGACTCCTTTGGCGTTCCTGTGATAGACTCTCACACCAAGGTTGCTGGGAAGCAGACTATCCCCAAGAACTCGCTTCTCGCCCGGTTTGAGTATTCGCCCAAGCTGGTGGCACCTGCATTTGCAAGCAGTTTATGTCTCTTTGAGGCGAGCAACGAAATCGCGGGGATCAGCGCTCCTAAAGAGGGCGCTGCCAGAAACAAGAATGTCAACGCCGGCTTGCCGAGCCAGTGGAGCCGTGTCGAGGTTGATGCCGCCGTCTATCGAGATATAAAACTGCAGGCCGCTCTCTTCTCGCCAGAGAGCCGCAGTACGGGCTTTGTCCAGAGTCGATGGAATAAACGCTTGCCCTCCAAAACCGGCAAAGACCGACATGACCAGGAATAGATCAATATCCTCAAACAACCCCGAATAATCTCCGATGTCAGCATCCGGATTCAATGACAATCCGGCTTTGACGCCTTGCGCGCGGATCGTTCGCAACAGCGTCGGATCATTCTTGATGACTTCTCCATGAACGGTCAGCCAATCAGCACCGGCCTGTACATAAGTGTTGATGTACTGTTCCGGATTGGCAATCATGAGATGTACATCAAGCGGCAAGTTACTTATGCGTCTTATCTGTTCGATAATAAACGGCCCGATTGTGAGATTGGGCACAAAATGCCCGTCCATGACGTCAACATGCAGCCAATCGACACCGGCCTGCTCCAGCATCCGGACCTGCGTCTCCAGATGCACAAAATCAGCCGACAACAATGATGCAGCAACAATCGTCATAGTCAATCCGTCTTCGAAACCGTCAGACGCACCATATCACCTTTCATTAAGGGAGCATTGCGCGTTGGGATTTGATCGAGTACTGTTTGCGGTAAATAGAGAGTGTCTTTTACCCTCGTGATTTCGGAGATTCCGAGATTCAGACTGTCCAGAATCGCGCGCGCGCGCTCCAATGGCATACCGATCAATTGAGGCATGGGAATTGAGCCTCCCTCTCCGGTTTGGCTGATCGCGAGCGAAACCTTGCTATTGAGCGGCAGCAGTGTACCTCGGGTTGGGATCGTCTCGACAACAGCATCTGGAGGCAAGGTATCAGCGCGGGTGGGATAAATCTCACCGACGACAAAGCCGGACTTCTGCAAAGTCAGGATCGCCTGCTGCGAAGGCAAACCGACAACATCAGGAACTTCCGAGACACGCACACCTGCGGAGATGATTACCTTGACGCGGCGCCCCGATTTCACCGGCATGCCGGCTTCCGGAAGCTGACTCAAGATCACGCCATCGGGCCTGTTTGCAGAAAACTCGCGTCCGGCTACCTGTAAACTCAGGTCACGCTGTTTGAGAATCTGTTGCGCCTCTGATTCCGACTTGCCGACCAATTGGGGCAGCGGAGACTCCTCGCCGTG
>Ga0209777_10004643_pt1 | contig 16138 bp, 18 predicted proteins | sample FrelakmetHBP12HB_FD_187147 | JGI IMG/M metagenome (GOLD analysis project Ga0209777, IMG submission 187147) | Freshwater lake sediment microbial communities from the University of Notre Dame, USA, for methane emissions studies -HBP12 HB (SPAdes)... | ecosystem: Environmental > Aquatic >...
ATATCCACAGCTTGAAATAGAAGTGCTCCATCCATCTCGCCCATCTGTGACTGGAGCCTTTTTATCCTGCAATCGACTTCTGACTTGGGGTGAAGAACATACTCCATTCTATCCGCCTCTGCCACATCTGCCATCATCAATACCTGCCGTCCAACATGCAAGATTGGAATGGTACTGCTGATATGTCACTCCTTTATTTACCTAACTGAAAGGATATTTGGCAGGGCTTACGGCTCGGGCGGTGAACGAGCGGCAGCTGATTCGTTGTTCCGGCGGCATAGAATGCTCATAAAGGCTGATATGGCCGATGTGAAGACGGCTTTGAGGGCCAAGGGGATTATCTAGATCAGCCTTTCTCTTTTCGAATAGCAAATCAATGCGCTAGAATCCTATCCCTCCAAAGACCCCGATCATCTTCAGCCCTATGAAGATCATCAGCGCCACAAAGATGTATTTTAGCTTCTCCGCCGGTAGCCTGTGGGCGGCATTTACGCCGTATTTGGCTGCCAGCACGCTTCCTCCGGCCAGCAGGGCAAACTGCAACAGGTCGATGTAGCCCACAGAATAAGCCGGAAGCCCGGCCGCGCCCCATCCATTGATGGCGTAGGCGAGTATCCCTCCTACAGAGTTGAAGGCAATCGCTACAGAAGAGGTGCCTATTGCCTGATACATGCCGAAGCCCATAGCTATGACCATGGCCGGAATCAGGATTACTCCGCCGCCAATACCGGTCAGCCCGGACACAATGCCTACCGCCATTCCCCAGAGGATGTATTGCAGAAGTCCGTCTTTTGACCTGTCCACAGAGGTCTGCCCAGGCTGCAGGTTTCCGGCGAAGAGCATGCGCAGGGCTCCCATCAAGACCACAAATCCGAAGATCATTTTAAGAAGATCGCCGGGTGCATGAGCCGCGATTGTTCCACCCAAAAAGGCACCAGCAAGGCCAGCCAGGCCCATGGTGATTCCCGGCCGCCACAGGACCACGCCCCGGCAGCTATGGCCGTGGCATCCGCTCAGGGAAGTAGGCAGGATAACGGCCAGGGATGTTCCAAAGGCGATCCTGGTAGCGAGCGTTGGATCGATTCCAGAGGACGTCAGGGCCCAGATCTGCACCGGCACCATGATGAAGCCGCCGCCTACTCCCAGCAGGCCACAGGCAAATCCCACGATTATGCCCGTGACCAGCAGCACAAGAGCGTAGAGAGCCAGGGGTTCAGAGATCAAGTCCGTCTCAAACGATCTTTAGCTCCCGGTGCTTCGCCAAGATCTCATCCGCCAGCCGGTCGAGAGCCCTGAAATCAGCCTCTTTTGGGTGCCCTTTGGCCACCACAGGATCGAGGAATTGCAGCTTCAGATTGGGCAGGGCGAGTGTTATCTGCTCCAGCATCTTGCCTCCCCAGCCAAAAGAGCCGATGATGGAGGCGTACCTTGTTTTCGGCCGCAGCGCATTGGCGAGGATGGCGGCATAAAGTGCCAGGGGATGAGCTCCGGCAAGAATTGTAGGTGTGCCTATTACTACCGTTGCTGCGTCCACCAGTGCCTCTGCCAGGTCACTTGTGTCGCTGTTGGTGAGATCGAAACGCAAAACCCCGATTCCTCTGGCGATAAGAGCATCAACGAAGTAGTCCGACATGGTCCGTGTGGCACCGTGCATGGAGACAAAGGGCAGAACCACCTGGTTCTTGACATCGTCCGAGGACCAATCCCGGTAACTGCTCAATATGAACTCTGGCCTGTTGTAAACCGGTCCGTGACTGGGGGCGATGATGTCAATTTGGAGGGTCGAGATCCTCTCCAGGTGTTTCTTTACGAGCTGCCGGAAGGGCATCATGATCTCGGCGTAGTATCTCTTGGCCGCTCTGTAGACAGTTGCTTCGTCCGTGGCATAAAGGTCGCTGGTGGCCAGATGCGAGCCCAGAAAATCGCAGGTGAAGAGGACCCGCTCTTCAGCAAGATAGGTAAATATCGTGTCCGGCCAGTGCACCCAGGGAGCGCTGATGAATTGCAGAGTCTTGCCGCCCAGATCGATCACTTCTCCGTCTTTCACCTCCGGCTCTCTTTCCTTGCTCACGAGGTCGAACTCATTGAGCAGCTCCAGGCATTTGGCTGAGCCCGTCACCTTGGCGTCGGGATAGATCTCAACGAGCCGTTTCAGGCTTCCGGAGTGGTCCTGCTCTGCATGCTGGGCTATTATGTAGTCTATCTTTTTTACGCCCAGTGCTTTAAGGTTATCTATCAGCACATCGGCCTTGGTCGCGTCCACGGCATCGATGAGTGCAGTCTTCTCCCGTCCCCGGATCAGGTAGGAGTTGTAGCTGGTTCCATTGGGCAGGGGAATCAGGGCATCAAAGAGTCTGCGGTCCCAGTCTATTGCTCCGACCGAGAGCACTCCCGGCTTAATCTCTCTTGTTAGTGTCAATTTTTCCCTCCATTTCAGATTTCTTCCACGTTCAGGCAAGCTCTTTGAAACTGTCTTTCGCTGAGCCGCATTGCGGGCATGTCCAGGTATCGGGCAGGGCCTCGAAGGGCGTATTAGGGGCAATTCCCGAGTCTGGGTCTCCCTTCTCTGGATCGTAAATGTAACCGCAAATAGTGCACTGATATTTATTAGCCATGTGATAACTTCCTCTTGCTTTTGTCCTCGCTTTTGTCCTATATACTATTCTTATTTGGTCTGCAAAGTATAAAGCTAGATCGCAACTGTTATCCGGGAATCAATTTCGTGGTTCAGGTCAGTCCAGGGGCATAACCGGGTCCATAAACAGTTCCACATACCTATCCATAAACCGTATCCACATTGCAGATCATTTCTCATATTGCTAGAACATCAGCCATGGAACCCAATGCTCTGGCGGCGTTCCGGGAGCGTTCTGAGTGCAACAAAAAAGCTAAATAATAATGAGTTTCAATTATGATATCGATTCGAGGTGTTATAAATGGCTGGCACCGGATCTAATAGAGAAGGCAAATTCAAATGTAAGGTCTGTCGAATGAACTTTGAGTCCAAAGAAGAACTGAAATTTCACTTGATGGAGGATCATAACGACAATTGAGCCGGTTTTATAATCACACAATAAATATGGGAAATCTTTAGAGCCTGGCCGGGCTGGATCTATGAGGCCAGCAGGCTTATACCGTTAATACAGATCCAGTCCAACAGTCCTTTATGCGCATTTTTTTTGGCTACAGATGCATTTCTTTCTGCATCTCTGCATTATTTCCTATTTTCCATTTCCTATTTTCCATTTCCTATTTCCCATCTCCCATCTCTCATATTCTATTCAGCCGGAGAGCACTTGATGAATTCCTTTGCGATCATCCAGCAATCCCGGTCCGGCGTATCAGGGCGTTGCAGCTCCGAGAATGCCTTCACCAGCACCTCATTGATGGTTGGATGGATGACCTGCGATCTTGTAACCGGCTTGAGGTCCTGGTCTTCGGCGTTCATGAGGTAGACCACCTGCTGCACGAGTTCTGTTGCACTGGAGCCCACCACAGTCGCGCCCAGGATTCGACCCGTCTCTTCCTCCAGGATGACTTTCACGAAGCCGTTATCCTCGGCCATGGCCACGCCTTTGGCCGTGTCCATGTACCTGGCCCGACCTACCAAAACTCGCAGGCCTGCTGCCAGGGCGTCGGCCTCTTTCATGCCCACGCCTGCGATCTGCGGATGGGTGAAGATGGCATAAGGAACGGCATGGTAGTCGACCTTTTCCCGATCATCCTTATCTTTGGCCACCAGGAGATTGTGTATCACCACTTTCGACTCATAGTTGGCAGTATGGCGGAACATGTGCTTGCCGATGGCGTCTCCCATGGCCCAGATGTCCTTTTTTCCCGTCTCCAGGTATTCGTTCACCTTGATCCAGCCGTGCTTGTCGGTCTCCACGCCCGTCTTCTCTGGGTGGAGCATATCGGCATTGGATCTGCGGCCGGCAGCCAGGAGTATCTCATCCGCCTCGAATTGTTGTATCTTGCCCTCTTTGACATCTTTGGCCGAGACGACCTTCTTATCGCCTTTTCGCTCGACAGAAACGACCTCCTGGCCGGTGATCACCTGGCAGTACTGGGAAAGAACATTTCCCAGCAGTCCTGATGCCTCCGGGTCCTCGCCCTTGAGCACCTGAGGGCTGCGACCGAGAAGGGTGACATTCGTTCCCGTGGCCGAGAAGAAGTGGCCAAACTCGCAGCCGATGTAGCCCGCTCCGATGATGATCAGGCTTTTTGGGGCTGCATCCAGTTTGAGGAGACTGACATTATCGAGATATCCCGTCTCCTCCAGTCCTGGGATAGGCGGAACCATCGAGCGGGCGCCTGTGGCGATCACAAATTTGGGGGCCGTGATCGTCCGTTCTCCTACATTCAAGAGATAATCCCCGGTGAACTCCGCCTTTTCCTGGTAGTAGGTCAGGCCCTTTTTGGCTGCAAGCGCCGCTTCGAGGTTGGTGCGCGTCCTATCCACGACCTTATGCATGCGGCTCATGATCTTTGTAAAATCGATCTTGTCTATGCTGGCGTAAACGCCTACGGCTCTTGCCTCCTGGATAGTTCTGATGACGTCTGCCGGATAGATGAGGAGCTTGGAAGGGATGCAGCCGGAGTTCAGGCAGGTGCCGCCAGAGGGGCCTTTGTCCACCAGAGCGACCCGCAACCCTGAGCGCTCCGCTTGGGAGGCCACATGCGCTCCTGATCCGGAGCCGATTACGATGAGATCGAATTTATCCATGATATCAAGATTTTAGAAGGTCTTTGATTGGATAAATATCTGCGGGAATTTGGGGGATTTTGAAATGGCTCTTGGCTGAATTACGTGCAAGTAAACGGTCATCCAATGCGCAGCAGATTTCATCCTGCCACATAGCTCTTCAGAGATGAAAACATTTAACTGAAGATCTGAAGATAATAATCAATGGATCTGTGTGGGTGCTACAATTCATGTCTGCGAAGGCGTTAGGAACCGCTTTAAGCTTCTGGCCCGAACCGGTGAAACCGATGAGGAATTGCTGCAACGGCTGATGAGATATGTTGAGGAGATGGATCTTGAAGAGATCATCGATGCCAGGTGGGACTGCTACAGAGAGAGAAAGCGGATTACATTCCCCTGGAAGAAGCTTGATGAAAGTTCAAGTACATCCCATTGCTAAATTGACTCATGACCGAAGAAAACATATCTATGGAGGTGAAATGTGCATTTGGTTGCTACCACTATTACCTGATTCGTCAATCCACTTCATTATCACATATATATCATTCCAGTCAGGGCAATAGACCGGAATCGAGATTGACTGATCAGCAGGGATGATTATCTCCTCAGACAGCGGCATTTTTTTATTAGTTAAATGACCTGTCCTTATCTTGCATACAACCGATATGTTGATATTTCTTGCTGTTGACTTTCCACTATTCTTAATATATATTATTGCTCCATCATCATTTTTCTCCTTTAGATCGGCCACTAATTGCGCTTTGTGGTCCTCCTTTTCTAGTTTCTGTTCTTGATCTGGCGACCGATGTGTCCTACCCATATAGATTAATAAAGCGATAAGACCAATAATTAATATAAGCAATAGTGGTGTAAGCAATAGCGGAGTTTGGGGGAATACGCTTACTTTTTCCGTAACATTCGATGGTTTTGGTGTAGTAGGTTCAAATAATCCCCTATTTTTGTTGGGGATTATTTCTAGATTCTCATTTATTTCTTCATAAGGATCTGATAAGACTGTAACAAAACTCTTGTTCTTAAAGCCTTCCTTTTCAAGTCTGAACCGATGACCTTCTGAGGTGATATTACCTAACGATAAAGGAGTATACCCTCTAAGCACTTCATCAATATATACAGACACATTTTGAGGATTTGTTTTGATTTCTAGGTGCGAATAACTCAGTCCATCTCCTGATTCAGTTCCACCCTTTATTGGAATTGTATTGCCAATCGTAGGACCTGGTTGAGTAACAGGGCTCGGCTTTGGCGGAGATGTGACCTTTGCTGGCTTTGGTGTAGGCCCGTGTTTTTGCCCGATCTGACTGTCAGATAAGTTTACAAAAATTATAATAAAAATCAAAATTGATATTATACAGATTTTAATCAATTTCATATTAATCCTCGTTGATCGCCATTTATTTCTGTCTTTTGAATTACAGGGCAATCCTCACATAGGTTAGGTGGACTCACAATGCTGACATTATCTTCGCATGCATCGTCGTTGTAAATAGTGCTGTTACGCAAATCTTCCGTTTCCATGTTGAAATAGAGATCACATGTTAAGATATTCACATAATTATTGAGTGCAGTAATTATATTATTTTTGCTATGCGATTCTATAGATATGCCAGCATTATAATCCTTCATTTCATTCATATCTACGAGGTTGCTGCTCGAATATTCGAATACAATGCCTACGTCATCTATTAAGCTTTTCATGCCGTTAATATTATTTTGATTGATTTGGCAATACGAGGAGTTATTTACTTCGATACCAATCTCATTATAGGAGATGTTATTGCCAGAAATGATCGATTTATCACTTGTATCTAATTCTAAGCCTTTGGTGCATCTTAGAATGTTATTATTTTTTATCTCACAACCCTGGCTATTGGATAGATTAATTCCCCTATATCCTCCCATTATTGTGAGATTAGTGACTTCAACTTCATCTGAACATATTCGTATAACATCGCCTGCTCCTTTTACTATGGTATCATTTCTGACGCTGCCTTCAAGAACTAGCGGTTTATTAATAACTATATTTTCAAAGTAGCTGCCTGAATTGACTCGCACTATCCCATGATTGGAGACATGTCGAATTGCTTCATTAAATGATGTGTACGTATTGTTGGCAATATCTTCTTTTTGGCCTACATAGACAATATTATTTTCATTGTTTTTTTCATTTGAACTCATGGGTTTTTGAGGTTCGACAGAATTACTAGTATCCGGTTTTATGCATATATCCTTTATCCAACCGAAACCTGCTCCTTCTGGATACGACTTCCACTTAATCAGCTCCCATGAAAGAATATAATCACCCGCATATCTTAAGTCGTAAGACTCCGGCACCCATTCGGACGAATCGCAGGTGTACATACGCTCACCGTTTACCATGAAATTGAGCTGGCCAATTCCTTGAGAATTTGCGTCGGTTTTCCACCAATAGCTTATTGTTGCAGGTCCTTTCACCACCCTGCATATTCTACTTATTCCTGAGTTTTCAATCGGAATTGACTTAAGGGATGATGTACCTCCTATGTCAGTATTGTTGTCAATGTGCCATCCAGTCCCCCCGCAATCAATCCAACCATTTTGTAGTTCAAGATTGCAGGAAACGCTACTGACTTGAACTATTAGGATATTTAAAATGAACATGGCTAAATATAACTGCCTTGCAAAAGTCACAGATGGAAGCGATTTAAAAAAGGATCTCATCCTAGTCACATCTGCAAATGGATCAAATGGCCCTCCAAATAGTAAGTATGTAAAGACGTAATATAAGTATTTTTCTCAACTCCTGAATATTATGTGGAATACTGAAATAGTCCCGCATCTTTCAATTTTATATAGTTTGAATTATATACATTTTTATCAACTACTTTGTTTTATGTATATGAATAATTGAATATCCATTACGAAATCGAGTTTAGGCATGCGAATTTGTCAAATCATCTTTCCGGATAGCCTCATGGGGCATTTTTCTATGGAAACTTATTCAGTGGCCTCAAGCATTTCAAACTCAAGCATCCATATGATCCCAAGCCTAATCGTCTTGGCATGGTTTTTAAGGCTTCACAGAGTCGGAGAGCATAGAATTTATAAACTAGTTTTCATATAGAACCTATGAGGAATATAACATGGACGACATTCTTTTTCTTGTTACGTTACCCAATGAAAATACCGATGATGATACAATGGGACTTTTCAATACGTCAAAGGTAGACGCAATAATAGGATTAAAGCCGATTCCAGTAGATATTCTGAAGAAAAATTTGGCCAATATCTCAACTGCCATGCTCAATGTTCTGGAAGACATTAAACAAGTAGGTCGATTCAAACTAAAGGAAGTCACGCTTGAAGTCGAAGTGAGCGCAGAAGGCGGGGTGAGTCTTATTGGGACTGCAAATCTTGGAGGCAAGGGCGCAATTTCTTTGAAGTTTACGGAGTAATGATGTCAAGAAATGCTCTACTAATTGGGATACCTAAATACTCATTTGATGCAATTAGTCCCTTGCTTTTTATTCAAGATGATATAAAATTGCTTCAGAAGGCATTAGAATCTTCGGGATACAAGGTTCGTTCAGTAGGATTGGACAAGAATAAACCAGCCACACCGGGAATAATTCGCGGAGAAATAAACGAATTTTGCCGTAGCGCAAATACAGAAGATATGTTGTTATTGTGCTACTCTGGACATGGTCTCCATAAGGATGGCATAGATTATCTCGTTCCCTATGACGCGAGAACCGACGATACAAATATAGAGCCGTATCTTATCTCCCTCGAAGAGTTCAGTTATGTATTCGAGAATTCGAGGGCCAAGAGCATATTATTTTTTATTGATGCATGCCGCGAAGGATTAGATCTTGGAGAAATGGGCTTCATATCACTCAAGCGATGGAGCAAAGGAAAATTGCAGCTTTCTAAGGAACGAGAAGTTGCATTTGTTTTTTCTTGTAGCCCAGGTGAAGTCAGTCGTTTTATCGCAACGCCTGAAGGATTCAGCTTATTCTCACGTGCACTGGCAGAAACAATCGATGCAAATAATCCCGCCAGAACTTTTGGCGAAATAATATCTCAAGTTCAAACTAGACTCGATGAACTAACAGTTAAATATGGAAAACCCCGACAAAAACTTAGAGTTCGCTCTGAATCAGAAATAAATGACGATAGGCTTTATAATCTGGAAATCTGTAAAAAAGAAAACTGCAATGGACCTAAAATTGTTCCAGAAGGTGTGAATCTTATAGGAAATTTAGATCGATCCGAGCAGATTAGAAGCATCCTTACCGGCCTATATTCCAAAGGAGCACTTCCATCAAAGATTTTTATTAAATCTATTCATATAATAGATAATGTATTCGAGAATCAAGATGATGATGACGTCCTTTACTACAGCCTTTTTGATTTGCTCTTAAATGAACCTCCGAAAAAAGATCAATTCATTGAAGAATGGTATAAGATCGAGTACGGAAATAAAGAAGCTTCTGCCTGGAATGAAAAAGGCAACATTCTGGATGAACAAGGCAAGCCCAAAGAAGCCATCCGGGCCTATAACAAGGCTATTGAGCTAGATGATAAATATGCTTGCCCATGGTATAATAAAGGCAAGGTTCTCGAAAAACAAGACAAGTTGAATGAAGCCGTCATGGCCTATGATAAGGCCATTGAGTTGGATCCAAGAATGGGATGGCCATATTATGACAAAGGCATTGCTCTCAAGAAACTCGGACGTATCGCTGAGGGTGAAGCAGCCTTAATCAAATCAAAAGAGTTGGGTTTTATTGGAGAAACGAAAAGCCAAAATTGTAGATAACTAATATGGGCTACCTCACTATTTATCTCCCAAATCGGTGACTGATGCTTGCAGGGATAAAGTTCGCACATTCTTCCGGGGTGCCGCGAGTCGGCCTGCGGCCCTCCCGCGCTATGGGTGCAGGGCGCTGCTCAAGGCCGCGGCCGGCCAAGCGACGGTGGTTAAGATGCAGACTTATTGATGGTAAATGTCTTTTCTTATCCTTGCCACTCCGCCAATTTCTGCAACGCCTTCTCAGCATCAGGGCTTTCGATCTGCTCGAAAATCACAAGTGCCGCCTTTGCATGATCGATCGCCTCCGAATGCAGGCCGAGCTTGTCAAGCGCCAAGCTCATGTTGAATAGGGCATCGCCTTCCCCCACCCAGGCGGTATTCGATCTTGCGGGCGATCTCAAGCGACTGCTCATAGATGTGAAATGGGTTTTGCCTTCGCATCTTCCTGATTAGGAGGTAGCACAGGCGTGATATTCTCCGGGAATTAGCGTTGTTATTCCGCTATATTATACGCATCCCATGCACAGGCGATCCAGACTATCGGTGCAGCGATGAAACCTCCGATTCCTGTAGCCATAGCTAAGATTCCCACGACCAAAATACTACCGAAGAACCATGCTATTGCCCTCCAGAAATGCCCTGCATAAAATTGTCCCAGACCAATTATCAATAGAGATAAAATTGCCGCCGTTTTCTTGCCCATTGATCCCACCTCTTATCATCTTAATGTTGTCTTAAAAAAAGTTGCAGGCAAATTAAATTGAGGCCGAAGCCCTCACCTGCACCCGCACCCGCATCCTTTCGCAGTCTCATTGCCCAGATATTTGGCCGGATTCTCGTCAAAGGCCTTCTTGCATCCTGGGGCGCAGAAGTAGTAGGTCTTGTCCTTGTAGTCGCTCTTGATTTTCGCCGTCTTCTCGTCGACGGTCATCTTGCATACCGGATCTATAGCCATTTTCTTTTATCCTCCAATGCGCTCCCTATGCGTTGCGGGCGGTATATACTTTTTGAGCAGCAGCGAGAATGAGATTACGGTCACAGAGCTCAGGGCCATGGCGAGACCCGCCAGCTCCGGCCGGAAGGTTATGCCAAAATTTGAATAGAGCACGCCTGCTGCCACGGGAACGAGCGCCGCATTGTAGGCAAAGGCCCAGAAGATGTTCAGCTTGATTCTGGAGATGACCTTGCGGCTGAGCTGGATGGCTGCGACTGCGTCTCGCAGGTCGCCTTTCATCAATACGATCTCGCCGGTCTCTATGGCCACATCCGTGCCGCTGCCGATGGCGATGCCTACGTCAGCTTCAGCGAGAGCGGGAGCATCGTTGATGCCGTCTCCCACAAAGGCCACCCTGTTCCCGGCCTGGCGCAGCCTCTTGATCTCCAAGGCTTTTTCTTCGGGCAGAACCTCGGAAAGGACCTGATCGATGCCTAGCTGGCCCGCCACTGCCGCGGCGCTGCGGGCATTGTCGCCGGTGATCATCACTACCTGCAGGCCCATCTTCTTCAGCTCGGCCACCGCCTCCACTGCCGAGCTTTTGAGCTGATCGGAGATGGCGAGAATCCCGCTGGCCTTTCCGTCCAGGGCCACCAGCATGGCCGTCTTTCCCTGCTCCTCATAGGCTGATGCCTTGCTGAGCAGCTCGTCATCGAGATCGATATTCATCTCTTTGAAGAGAATTCTATTTCCTGCCACCACGCTCCTTGCACCAACCTGCGCCAGCACGCCTTTCCCGGGCCGGGCCTCGAAGTTGGTAGCATTGACGAGATCAATCCCCTCCGCTTCTGCCTTGCGGACGACAGCCTCGGCCAGGGGATGCTCGGACGGTTTTTCTGCCGATGCTGCCAGCCGCAAGAGCTCTTTCTCATCCACTCCATAGGCCGCAAAGTCCGTGACATCCGGCCGGCCCAGCGTCAGGGTGCCCGTTTTGTCAAAAGCCACCACATTGAGCTTGTCCGATGCCTCCAGAGCCTCGCCGCTCTTAATGAGAATCCCGAGCTCCGCTCCCCTGCCGATGCCGACCGTTATGGCCGTAGGGGATGCGAGCCCCAGGGCACAGGGGCAGGCCACTACTAATACGGATATGAGGGCGGTCAAGGAGAAGAGCAGAGTATTGTGGGCTACAAAATACCAGTAGACAAATGACGCAGCGGCTATGGTGAGAATGGTGGGAATGAAATAGGCAACCACCCTGTCGGCAATCCTCTGCACAGGTGGCCTCGACCCCTGCGCCTCCTCCACCAGGGTTATGATCGACGCCAGAACAGTGTCTTTGCCCACCCTTGTGGCTTTGAACATGAGGGCGCCGTTCTTGTTGAGGGTGCCACCAACTACCTTTTGGCCCGCTTCCTTCAAAGCCGGAACCGGCTCCCCGGTGATCATGGACTCGTCCACGTAGCTCTGTCCTTGGACTACGAGGCCATCGGCAGGAACCTTCTCGCCCGGCTTCACCAGGATCAGGTCGTCGACTTGAACTTCCTCGGCGGCCACCTCGATCTCCCGACCGTCTCTCAGAATGGTGGCCTTCTTGGGCTGCAGGCCGACCAGCTTCTTGATGGCTTCCGAGGTGCGGCCTTTGGCGTTGGCCTCCAGATAGCGGCCCAGCGTCAGGAAGGAGGCAAGCATAACTGCAGTCTCATAGAACATGAAGTCCGGAGTGAGCACAATTCCAAAAGTGCCAAGGATGCTGGCTCCATAGGCCACGCCGATGCCCATGCCGTACATGACGTCCATGTCCAGGCTCCTGTTCTTCAGCGCCCTTATGGCGGCCTTGAAGATGGGATAGCTGACATAGACAAAGACCGGGGCGGAGACCACCAGCATGAACAGATTCATGAAATTGGGCACCACCATGATGATGCCCATGGGGATGACCTGCACCGGCAGATACATCATGGCCATGAGAAAGAGGCTGGTGGCAAAACCGATGATGATGCGCCGCTTTTTGTCCCGCAAATCCAGCTCTCTAGCCACTCTTTCCTTATCGGACGCGGCTTCATCGCCGGCAAGCCCCAGGAACTGGTAGCCCGTATCCAGAACGGCCTTCTTCATATCCGCCAGGCCGACCATTCTGGGATTGAAGGTTACGTAGGCCTTTTCTGCTGCCAGGTTTACGCGCACGTCCACGACCCCGTCCAGTTTCTTGAGGGCCATCTCCAGCGCTCCCACGCACATGGCGCAGACCATGCCGCCTATTTTCAGAACGGCCTTCTGGTCGATTACGTCGTAGCCGACATCCCTGATCGCCTTTTCGATATCTATGAGCTTGATCTTCTCCGGGTCGTATTCTACCGATGCCATCTCTGTCCCCAGATTGATCTCTGCTCTGGAGACTCCTCCCTGGTTTTTGAGGGCCTTCTCGATGGCTGCCGTGCAGGCGGCACATACCATACCCGCTACCTTCAGCTCCGCAATCCTTTTTTCCGCCATGAATCGCTCTAAACTGAATTATTCTCTTACCCTATTACTCTATTAAACTAAATGAACCGCTCAAATCTCTCTTTCCCGGCTTTGCAGATAGGACAGATCTCAGGAGGCCCATCACGGCCGCAGAGGTAGCCGCAGACGAGACACCTCCAAACTGGCACGGATAGTTTCAGAGCCCCGGGGCCGGCCCCCGGCTCTGCTGCGGATGCTGATGGCAGTGACTTTGACTGTGACTGTGGCTCTGGCTGTGGCTGTAGTTTTTGCCTCATTTCCTGTGGAGGCCTTCTCTCCAGAATGGAACCCAGTTTCTGCTCGCCTTTGAGGACTGCTTTCGAGACATAAAGCGCACAGTAGCAGGCACCAAATTCCGTGACATCCGCATCTCTGTAGTAGCAGGGACAGATTATGTCCAGATCGGCAATCTTATCATCAGCTGCCAGGCGGCAAGGGCAGGCCTGGTAACCGTATCGTCTCTCGTTTACAAGCAGGCCCTTCACCAGGCCCCTCGCAAACTCCCCGTCGGGATTGAGGTTATATCCCCCCTGTCTTGCCTCCTTCTCCAGGCGCAAGTACAGTCTCTCGATCTCTTCAGGCGAAGGCTCTGGATAGTCTTTTTCCATTAACCCAGAGCCTCCTTGATCTCTTTCTCTCTGAAGCCTACGATGGCTTTCCCGTCTATTACCAACGTCGGAAAAGGACTATCGGGATTATATTTTTTGATCTCATCGATGGCCTGGGCCCTATCTTCTCCTTTCAAAAGATCCACATAAATGTAGTCAAAGGCCACGCCCGACACTTGTAAGAGCTCTCTTGTCTTCTTGCACCAGATGCAAGTGCTTAATGCGTAAAGCATGATCTTGCCCTTATCATTTCCAGCTACGTGTTCGAAATTCATAAAATCACAACCATAAGATGATACCATGAGATTATACATCCTTGACGGATAAATAGGTACTCAGGGAGAATGAATTCTTGGAGAGAATGCGTTTGAAAATTGATTCCTGGCTGCAATGTTTTTTATAATTCGTGAATAATCAAAAAAAAAGGTCGGCTGCCAGGTCTCCTAGCAGTCAATGCCGCCGCAGATCGCATTGATCTTTTCCGGCACGGGGTTTTCATGGAACTTGATGGTCTTCTCGGCCTCGAATGTTCCCGTGAACATCTCGTGAGCCTTGATATCCTTGTAGAATATCTTGTGCCATGTGGCATCTGTGCCCCAAGTACCATTGAATGTGTTCTTGGACTCCATTCCAACAAGATGTGCCGGATCATAGACGCCATTCTTGGCCGTCATGAGATCTCCGACCTTATCCGTATCCCTGCCCGCATCCTTGAGTTTTTTGATCAGGTTCTCAGGGCTGACGTTATTCGGCTCATAGGGAGTTGTCGAGGCAAAGTAGGTTGTCTCATCCTTCTCCATCTCATTTACAGAGAACATCTCCTGAACATTGGCACCGATGCCTCCATAAAACGCCTTGGAGGTCAGAGACTTGCCGCCGACCAGAGGCGTCTCGCCTTTATATGTCATCTTTGTAGTCTCGAACATATTAAAGGCAGACTCGTTGCCGCCGTTCACAGAGCTTACGTTTCTCTTGAGCTTTTCCGGGTCTTGCGAGTAGGCATGCTCAGAGTCAAGTTCCAGGTCGCCGTCTCCCGCCATTGTGTTATAGTACTCGAGAGCTATTTTCTTGTCGATTATCGATGTGCTGACATCGACAACTCCCGACCCGGAGACCTTTTGATTATCACAGAACTGTTCATACTGCACTGGTGGTATCACCGGTGGATTAGCCAGCACCGTGCTGCAACCCCCTATCAAGGCAATCGCTAACATAAGTGCTACTATTACTACTCCCTTCATTTTCTTTTCGCCCCCTATTTTTTTAAGCGTCTAATATGAGCTAATTTAGCCAAATAAGCTAATTATGCTCAAGACTAATATCTTACATTTATATTATATAAATTTATCCTTCAAAACATCTATCATCTCAGCCTTATTATCAGATGGGAGGATCCAGGAGGATATTATTGATCCTGAGACGCGAGAATAGATATCATCGTTTGGATTTGTTATACATTTCAATGAATAAGTTCCCTATTTGGTGATATGGATTCATGGGGCTGCGATCCAATATGAAGACTCTTGCTTATTTCTTTCTTGCTAATGCTTTGAGATTCTCATGACGCATCCATCTTCCGTATGCTCCACTTCCATCTTCAACTTCAGATCCGAGAAGACCTTTTGCCAGTGGCTTTCCACGCAGGTCTTGCAATGCTCCTTGGCAATCAGGCTGGCACCCACCCGTGCGAAGGATTTGGCCCCTTCCATCAATCCGCAGCGATGACGTTTGATCTCCACAAAGCCCTTCCCGGCAATGACTTCCACCACGCTTCCGAAAAGGTTCTTATCGTTAGCAGCAATGGCCAGTGCCACTGCTTCAGGCTCCGTCAGACCAAGCTGCTTGAAGGTAGCAGCTACCTGGCGGGCTCCAATATCCTGAAATTCCCGCAGGCCCTTTTTGCCAAGCTTTCGAGCTACATATCCGCTGCTACCGTAGAAGCTTCCCATCCACATGGCCACCACGCGCTGCTGGATCTGCTCCAGGGGAATCTCAGGGACGTCGGTCATGCGTTTGGCAACGCAGACGAGCATTATAATACTTCCGCGCCCAAAATATAGATATGATGGACCAAAGGAAGAGTGCTCGCAGATATGCCTGAGCTTCCAGAGGTGGAGATGGCTCGAATGTATCTGCAGGCCACAATACTGCTCCAGCCCATAAGAGCCGTTGCGGTTCTGGACGAACGCATCCTATTCGGAGTCTCGGCAAAGGCATTGGAGCTCAGTCTGGCAGGAAAGCAGTTCATATCTATTCAAAGGCACGGAAAAAGGCTCTTTCTGCGGCTGCAGGACGATCTCTGGCTCATGCTGCATCTCGGCCTTACCGGGAGGCTGGTCTATCTCCAGGCCCGGGATGATGAGCCCCGTCATACCCGTCTGCTGGTCTCTTTCCAGAACGACTGCAGTCTGGCATTCGATGATCCGAGGATCTTCGGTGAGGTGGGGCTGACAAAGAGCCCGTCCATTTTGCTGGCAGAGCGAAAGACCGGCCCCGACGCACTGCAGTTAAACTTGGATGGCTTTCTGGAGATTATGCGCGGCAGACGGGGCGCGATCAAGGCTATGCTCCTCAAC
>Ga0209777_10004644_pt1 | contig 16135 bp, 16 predicted proteins | sample FrelakmetHBP12HB_FD_187147 | JGI IMG/M metagenome (GOLD analysis project Ga0209777, IMG submission 187147) | Freshwater lake sediment microbial communities from the University of Notre Dame, USA, for methane emissions studies -HBP12 HB (SPAdes)... | ecosystem: Environmental > Aquatic >...
GATCCACATTAAGAAAAGATTATAATGTTGCAGCTATAGAGAGCCCAAAAGAAACTACAGAACTCATAACATCTATTGATAAGACAACTGATGAAAATAAGAATGTAGATCATATTGTAAGGGGCCGTTCATTAACATTTGAGAATACAAATTATTAACTAATTTATTTTGAACAACTTATGCATTTTTATGCATAAGAGCCCTAACTAAGGCTATTGTTTAACAAAGATACACACAAGAGCCTAAAGAAAGGCTAAAGGAGGATATATGATACTTAATGGAATCAGTGTTGCAGATCCTGCAAAAATGAATAGAAGAGAAGTTTTAAATCAGCATTATACTGTTGAGCTTAAAGTTCCAGGTAGACCACTTGGAAAATTTGAATCTGAACAGAGCAAGTTTCATAAGTTTGATAGAAGCTACCCAACTTCTAATGGAGTTAATTCTACTGTAGAAGTAACAGTTCCTGTGACACCAGCAATTAGAGCACAATTAGAAGACGGAATAAAATTAGAAAGATATAATGATCAGCATGCCGATGTTGAGAAGTCTATTCTTGAAGCTGCAAAAAACGTACGTGATACAATGAAAGCAGGAGCATTTTTTGATCCAAAATCAGTGAATCCTCCAAGTTTTAAAGAGTCTGTAAGACCAACATTTAGAATTGTTACTGATTCTAAACTTGTTGATCCAAATGCTCTTGCTAAGCAGTTTCATTATGTCTATACTACTAACAATAGAGATTATCAAGCAAAATATTATGCAAATAATCCTTACAAAGATTCAAAAGGTAGAATTCATTTATTTGATAGACCATTTACAAGGAATTTTGCTTAAATGAGCGACATACTCGTAATTGCTCCTACACATGGCTATAAAAGGCCTGCTTTATTTAAGACTATTGACGATGATCTTAAAATAAATTCTGGATTGCCAAATGATTATGGAATTAGTTCTATTGTAACTAGTGGTAACAATATTTTTATTGGCACTCTTGGTGGAGGAGTTTATTTTTCTAATAATGGTGGTTCTAAGTGGACAGAGAATAGCAGAGGTTTGACAAGTCTATTCGTGACATCGCTTTTAGTAAGCGGTGTATACGTTTTTGCAGGAACTAAAAATGGCGTGTTTATTACAGGAAACAATGGACAAAACTGGTTTCCCGTGAATGTTGGACTTACTAATTTAGACGTTCTTGCTCTAATAGCTAAAGATAATTACATTTTTGCAGGTACAACTACTGGAGTATTTTCTTCTATTAACAATGGGGGAAATTGGGTATCAGCAAATAATGGCATCTATGCAAATTTATCTGTATACTGTTTTGCAACATTGCATGGAAGAGTTTTTGCTGGCACTCATAGCGGAGTTTTTATTACTACAGATAATGGAGCGAATTGGACTGTAGCAAACACAGGCTTGCAGTGCACTGATGTCGAATGTTTTACAGTTGATGGTGGTTATGTATTTGTCGGGACTCATTTTTATGGAATATATGTAACTCATAATTGTGGCATTACTTGGGAGTGCTCAAATGCAGGTTTAAAAAATAGCGTAAATACTCCTGAGTTCTTTAATACGTCTGTAGAGTTCCCAGATAGTATTGTAACAGCTATGGCTATTGCAAATAATAATAGTATATTTGCTGCAACTTCAATTGAGGGAATTTTTAATTCTGAAGATAATGGGACAAATTGGCATTTGCACAGTAATGGTATTCTGATAAATAATATCATTACGTGTTTTGCACAATATAAAGATTTATTATTTGCAGGCTCTAATGTTGGAAACTTATTTGTTTCTAATAATAGTGGTTTAACATGGGCTCTTGTGAACACGAATGCCATTAGAGCACATCAGAACTTGAAGAGTATGATACTACCTGGTGGCAATCCTTTGAATGTTAAAGCCAATACTAGTAAAATCTATTTTGATCCAACAGTGATTAGAAAGTTAGAAGAGAATCAAGAGAAGAAAGCAGAAACAATATTCTTCTTAGACGATTTATATGAAAGACATCCAATGAAGAATATTTCATTTCCAGATGTGAGCAGATGTTCTAATGGTAGGTTTCTTAAAGGACTTAGTCAAACATCTTAAAATAAATTAGATTAAATAAAATGAAACATGTATTTTACATTTTTGGTATTACTGCTACAGGAAAGACTTCAGCAAGTAAAAAACTAGCAAAACTAATGTCAATGCCGTGCATAAGTCTTGATGACGTGTATCTTAGAATAAATTGTTTTATTTCAGATAATTTTAACGAACAACAACTCTATGATACTGTTGATGAAGAGCAAGAAAGAAAATATCCTGAACACATTAAGCAAATAATTAATAAAAAAAGAATCTTTTATTATTCACAATTATTGCCTGCAAATAAAGAAAATTTTGTTGTTGAAAGTTCTGTTTGTACAAAAAAAAGAGATTTACAAATAATAGAAAATATTATTGGTGAGCATTTTAAGACATTTTTATATATTGATTTGTCAATTGATGATTGGTTGCGTTTTTTGTCTATAAAAAGTGGAGAATGTTTTGAAAAATTGCAACAAAATAAAGACAAATGGATTGAACAATACAAAGTTCTTACAAACAAATTAGAGTTCCCAAAATTTTATTATACTTTTACGCATTCACAAAATATTTTTACTGAATATAATGAATATCAAAAAGCAGGTTTTACAGATAAAAAATGGCAATTGCTTAAAATGCCTGTTGATTTTGAAAAAAGTTCTGTATTAGATCTAGGTACTAATTCAGGTTGGATTGCGAATTATTGTAAACAACAAAATTCGGGAATTACTACAGGTGTAGATTTTAACTGGAGATATTTAGAAGATGCAAGAATGAAAGGCATTGATGTAGTTAAATTAGACTTAAATCAATTTTCAGAACTAAATACCTGTTATGATTATATTTTTTGTTTGGCTATGCTTCATTATATCAAAGATCAAGAAAAATTTATAAAGCATATAAGCACAATTACGAAAAAACAATTTGTTTTAGAAGTGCCTATTTCAAAAAATGGTGAAGACTTTGAAATACTCGGGAACAGAAAGATTCCTTCAAAAGCAATTGTAGAAAGCTGGCTAAATTCATGTTTTGAAAAAGTAGAATTGATAGGACCTTCAATATCTCCTGATACATATACAGAAAGACTTATTTACAAAGCTGAGCATCTATGATTTCTGTAATTATTCCTGTATATGATCGCACAACTCAATTAAAGCTCTCCATAGATTCGATTTTAAAACAGACATACACAGATTTTGAAATAATCATTGTTACTGATGGTTCGCCAAAAGAAACTCTTGATGTTCTTAAGGGTTATGACGATAATTCAAAAATAAAATTTTTTCATTATTTTGACAATACTGGCAATGCTGTCAGGGGTAGAAATAAGGGAATAAGAGAAGCAAAAGGTGAATACATAGCTTTTCAAGATAGTGATGATATTGCTGAGCCAAACAGACTAGAATTATCATTAAAATATATGCAACTTGCAGATGTTGTTTATGGTAATTGGAGAGTGTCTGTAGACGCTGAAAGAAATGATTTGGGAACAATGTTTCATGGACAAGAAGTTACAAGTATACAATGTACACTAGAAACATTGATAGAAATGTGCGTACCTTGTAACAGTACTGTCATGGTTAAAAAAAGTGCATTAATCGATGTTGGATGTCTTAAACAAAAAATGCAATATAGAGAAGATCATGAGCTTTGGGCTCGTTTAGCATTTTTTGGTTATAAGTTCAAGTGCATTCCAAGCATTCTAACTACATTAAGTTTGCATGACAAAAACAATGAATTAAAGTTTAAAGCTGAATCTGAAAAATGGAAAAACATTGTACAAGAAGAATATAAAGAAAAAAATTGCTTTCTTCCAAAAATTGCTTATATAATTCCTGGTACGGGTATTTCTGGAGGAATTGCTGTAATTTTAAAACATTGCAACTTACTATTACAAAAAGGTTATGATGTTTTGTTAATATCGCAAGATACTAAAGATAAGATTTTTTGGTTTGAAAACAACGTACCAATAATTTGTATAAATAATCCCAAAAAGTATTTATTTGAAAATATTGATATTTTAGTAGCAACAGGCTGGACGACAGTAAAAGAACTAGATAAATTTGAAGCAAAAAGAAAAATATATTTTGTTCAATCTGATGAAAGAAGATTTTCTGATGATCAAAAAATAAAACAAATTGTTCATAACACATATCTTTATAATTGTGAATATATGACTGAAGCAAGATGGATTCAAAAGTGGTTAAAACAAGAATTTAATCAAGAAGCTTCTTATGTGCCAAATGGGCTTGATCCAAAGAAATTTTATAAAGTTCCTCAGAAGCAAATTAGTAAAAAAATAAAAATATTATTAGAAGGACCAATATGTATACCATTTAAAGGCGTAGAAGACGCTTATAATGCTGTAAAAGATTTAGAATGTGAAATTTGGTTTGTTAGTTCAGCAGGAAAGCCAAAAGCAAATTGGAGATATGATAAGTTCTTTGAAGCTGTAGACATAGATAAAATGAAAGATATTTATTCTTCATGCGACATTCTTTTAAAAATGTCAAGAGTTGAGGGCTTTTTTGGTCCCCCAATGGAAGCAATGGCTTGTGGTTGTGCTGTAGTAGTAGCAAAATGCACAGGTTATGACGAATATATAGTTAATGAAAAAAATGCTCTTGTTGTTGATATGGCTGATGTACAAAGTGCAAAAAAAGCTATCATTAGATTAATGTCAGATGTCAAATTAAGAAAAAATCTTATAAGTAATGGTCACGAAACTGTAAAACAGTGGACATGGGAAAAGACATTAGAATGCTTAGAATCTGTGTTAATGAATAAAGAAGTTATTACGCAAGAAAAATGCGATATTATTGTAGTAGTTCATAATGCTCTTGAATCTGTAAAAAAATGTATTGATAGTATTAAAGTTCAGACAAAAACTCCTTATAATCTCATTATTGTAGACAATGATTCTGACAAAGAAACAAAACAATATCTTCAAACAATAATTGATAAAAACACATCAATAATAACAAATTCAAAAAATTATGGTTTTGGATATGCAAACAATATTGCTATTAGAAAATCAAAATCAAAATATGTTTGTTTTCTTAATAGCGATACTATTGTTACAGAAAACTGGCTCTCAAGACTTGTTGAAGTATTTGAGATAAAACAAGCTGGATTTGTTGGGCCTGTGACTAATTTTGCTTCTTCAGAGACGCAGCAAATAGAGTTTTCTAATTTAGATGTTCAAGATTTTGCAATTAAAAGATTTAATGAGTTTGGTAAGACTTGTATTGAGACAAAAAGACTAATTGGCTTTTGTATGCTTACAAGCAAAGAAGTAATTGACAATATAGGTGTTTTTGATGAGAGATTTGAATTCAATTTTGAAGATGACGATTTGTGTCTAAGAGCAATAGAAAGAGGCTACAAGCTTTACACTTCTACAGGTGTTTTTGTCTATCATGAAGGTGGACAAAGTTTTAAAGATAGATTTAAAGTTTTAACGCACAACGACTCATTAGAAAAAAGCAGAAAGCAATATGTAGAAAAATGGTATCAAACAGAAAGAATAAACAATTTAGATAAAACAAAGCCAAAGTTTTCTATAGGTTATTTGTTAGCATCTGATTCACCTTCCGGTGGCGTAAAAATAGTTTTTGAGCATGCAAATAGATTAAAAGATAGAGGCTTTGATGTAAAAGTGTTTTGTATGAACAGTGAAGCTCAAGTTTCATGGTTCGATCTGCATGCGCAGATTAAATATATAACTGACAAAAACATCCCATATACAGATATCTTAATAGGAACGTATTTTTCGACATTACCTATAGTGCATAAGTCAAAAGCATTAATAAAACTACATCTGTGCCAAGGATATGAAGCGCTCTGTCACTCAGAAGATTCATTGTTAGTTTCAGCAATAGAAGATAGTTACAAACTAATAGAAAAAAAGCTAGTAGTGTCAAAATGGCTAAAAAACATTATTGATAGAAAATATAACCTAAATTGCGTTTATGTTCCCAATGGCATTGATAACTACCATTATTCATTTAAATCTCACAAAACAAATAGTCCACAAAGAATACTTATTACAGGAAATTATAATCTTGAAATAAAGGGTGTAAGTATTGCAATTAAGGGTGTAGAAGACTTTTTAAAGCAAAATGAAGGATCTATCGTCAGACTAGCTTCAGAAAAAACTGATAATGACGATAAATACGAATTTCACAATATGTCAACAATGACACAAGAAGAAATTGCAGCAGTATATGAGTCTTGCGATATTACAGTAAGTGCTTCCCATAAAGTAGAAGGATTTAGTCTCCACTCATTAGAATCAATGGCTTCAGGTACTGCTGTTATTTCTACAGACAATGGTGGAATAAATGATTATGCAGTAAATAATGAAAATTGCATCTTAGTTCCAGTAAACGAACCAAAAGCTATTACGACAGCTTTGCAAAACATTAAATCACGCAATTTTGTAGAGCAAGGTTTAGCAACTGCAAAAAGTTACCTATGGCCCAAACAGATCGACATGCTAGAGAATACTCTAACTAATCTGTATGAACAAGAAATAGACAGTTTAAAAGAAAAAATATCATTATGCATGATTGTCAAAAATGAAGAAGAATTTTTAGAAAATTGTTTGAATTCTGTAAAAAATATTGTATCTGAAATAATCATTGTAGATACTGGTTCTACAGATGACACTGTAAAGATTGCTAAGAAATTTGGTGCACGAATTTTTCACTATACATGGAATGATGACTTCTCTGCTGCAAGGAATTTTTCTTTGTCTAAAGCTACACAGTCGTGGATTTTAGTTCTTGATGCCGATGAAACTATAGCAACAAATGATATAAACAAATTAAAATTTCTTGTATCTAAAGAAGCTGCTTATTCCTTCATAACAAGAAATTATGTAAAATCTAAAAATGTAGAAAATCAAAAATCTTGTACAGGTGAATATAAAGAAGAAACAGGATTTATTGGCTGGTGTCCTTCAAAAAAAGTAAGACTGTTTCTAAACAAAAACGCTAAATTTGTTGGAAAAGTTCATGAATTAATCGAAGACGCGAATAGTTCGGAAATTATAGAATCAGATATACCGATTCATCATTTTGGCTTTCAAAAAAATACTATAGAAAAATCAAAAACATATTTGAAACTTGGACAAGAAAAATTAGCACAAGATGTGAACAATATAAAAGCGAATTACGAACTTGCAATTCAGTACATGTCTCTTAACAACTTTGATGAAGCATTAGTTATGTGGAGACGACTTACGCAATTACAACCTGAAAATGAAGAATTTTATGCTCAAATGGGCACTACATACAATCTTCTTCATAATTATATAGAAGCTGAAAAATGCTTTAAACGTTCTTTAGAAATAAAGCCAAATGATTATGCTTATAAGCACATAGGAATATGCTATGCAAAATTGAACAATTATCAAGCAGCCTACGAAGCACTAAAAAATGTAGTTTATTCTTGTGACGATCTAAAGACTCTTGCTGATTATGCTTTTTGTTGTAATGAATTAAAGTTTTTTGATGAATCAATTTGTATTTTAGAAAAATGCTTAAAAATCAATAATCAAGAAACAATATCTTGGGGTATGCTTGAAATTGCCTATAATGAAAAGGGAATAGAACTTGTAAAAAAGAATAGACTTAAACAATCTTTTTTAATGTTTAAAAGTTCGCTTCGAATAAATCCTGACTTTTCATTAGCAAAAAACAACTTAGAGCAAATAGAGAGAATTCTTAAGACAGGTTTCTAAAATTTTTATAACAATTGCTGTACTATGCTATTAACAATTTTAATTTTAACTGTTTTGTTGACAATTACTACAGAAAGAACTGTTCAATATTATATATTGAAGAACAAATTGTTCCTGCAAAGAGAATTTCAGAAATTTATAAACACAGAGACAAAAATCATTGAAGTAGAAAAATGGATACATAGCGAAAAAGCAGGAAAAGATCTAGGTGACGCTTTCATATCAGAGTGGATTACGAAAAATGCTGCTGAATTACGAAAAGCTTGGAACAGATCGAAATGTAGAAAGTGTAATAAGAATTGCACTAAAGAACTAAGAATTTCATGTCAGGATTTTGAAAAAGAGAAGATATGAACTTAAAAATGCAATTAACAAAAGCACTCAACAAGAGCATTGCAAAAACGCTAAATACAATGAAGATCAAGGGTGCTGCTTCTATAAAAGACGATCTAAAGAACTATGATACAGATGTTCAAGCAACTGTCAAAGGAAATAATATTTGTTTCGCAATAACTCAAAATCAGCCAAAACAACTAGATAAGAAAAATAAAGCAGTACAAGCGCTGCAAAAGACATTGGGAAATGTCCCAATAGAAATGTTGAATCAAGAAACACAAAAAGAAATACCAAAAACTGCACTAAATAAAGCTCTTGACAATATTATAAAACAAACTCAAAAAGTGCTGGGAAAAAATCTCTAATCTTTGGTCTAAAAATGTTCTACTGGTTAAGGTCACTAATGCAACAATTTCAACAACATCTATTTCGCAAAGTTTGGGCTAAACATACAATTAAAAAGCAGGAGCTAAAAGACTTCATGATCATCAAGGGTAACATCATAAATGTGGTCATTCTAAAAGACATCAATGTCAATGTGCCACTCAATCAAGAAGTCTCTCTTACTGAAACGCAAGTGAAACAATCTAGAGATCTAGAAAATGCAATAAGGAGAAACTGGGTGCAAGTAATACTAGATAAAAATACAAGAATAGACAACAACAGAGTTCTACCTCCAGCACCTGCTCAAATACAAATTGCGCAACAGCAAGTACAACAAGTTCCACAACAACAGCAAATGAACAATGATCAAATCATGGACATGGCTAAAAACATGGCCAGCTCCATGGCTGAAGAAATGATAAAAAACAGTCCACTAGTAAAAGAAATAGCAAAAGAACTTGCTCAACAAATGCTTGCAGGCATCAAAGATAATCTAAAAATAGAACACGTAGTCATGCAGGGCAATCAAGGCTCTCAAACTGTCCCAGTAACAATACAAGAGCCAGAAAACAATGTCTTCATTGACTTCGGAAATGATGAAGTAAAAACTGAGTCAAGCATTGCTGATCTGGGAACTGTAGAAGTTAAAAACGATAATTTGTCAAGCTCACTTGAGAAAATGAAAAGGTTTAAGAGAAGCACATGATAAACAAAATCATTGAACTAATTCTAAAAGAAGCAAGAATAGATAAGTTTGCTCTGCTACAAGAGCAGCAGATAAATAATATGGTCAGTCAATTTCTTGCAAAAAATAAAATAAAAGAAAAATCAAGATTTTTTGAAGATAAAGAAAATTATTTGAAATATGCAAAAGAATTTAATGAAATTATTAAGAAAGTAAAAGTAGACTTCAAGAACGAAAAGCTCCTTTTAATATGGCTCTTACAACAAGTACATAAAGATCATATTTTTTCAGATAAAATTGAAGAAGATTCTAAAAACATTGAAGAAACTTTAAATCTTTATTTTAAAAACAAGCATGAAATTGGAAAAGATCTTTATAAATCAAATTATAGTGATGTCAAGACTTGGGTGAAATGTTACAAAGATGGGCAAGAAGAAGCTAAGCATCAAGAATTTCTAAGCAAACCAGTTGCTGAGGGCAAAAGTTACAAGATCTATAAAGTCACTGAAATAGATCAATGCATAAAAATAGGCAAAGGCACATCTTGGTGTATACAGGGAGAAAAATGGGCAAAGCACTATCTTGAAAAAGGACCTTTATATCTAATAACAAAAAATGACAAAAGATTTGCTCTAATTCAGTTTGCTTCTCTATCTTTCATGGATGTAAATGACAACAAGCTTAGCGATGATGTTGTCAAAAACATATTTGAAGTTTGGCCAGAATCACAAAAAATATTAGAAACATATCTTGATGAAGATTACACTTTGTTAAGATTTATAAGCAATCCAAGTGAAGAATTGCAATTAAAAGCTGTAAAGCAATATGGGAGAGCAATTGCGCTCATAAAGGATCCCAGTGAACAAGTGCAATTAGAAGCTATAGAAACATATGCTCTTAGCATAAGATACATAAAAAGCCCAAGTGAAAAAGCGCAATTAAAAGCTGTAAATAAAAACATAAATGCTATTGTTGATATAAAAGAGCCAAGTGAGGCAGTGCAAATTGCAGCTGTAACACAAAATCCAAAAGTAATAAAATACATCTTGCATCCAACAGATAAAGTATATAAACTAAGTCAAGAGCTTTTTGAAAAACATAAAAGGAATGTATGATAAGCGAAATAAATGTTTTTAAGAAAATGGAAGAAATGCTCAAAGAAATAGTAGCTGGCTCTATGGGCAAATCGCAAAAGGGTGACATATCAAAAGCGCTAGCAGAACAAGGCTTCTTTGACAATACCACGGGTCTAGAAGCGCTGAAAAAAAGAGACGAATTACCTTGAGGCAATCCAGTAGATGTTAAAAAAGAATTTGAACAACAAAATGATACTAAATAAAAAACTCCCAGAATGGGTTGGCGTTGCCGTAGGAAGTATCGTAGCAGCTCTAGCTATTGGAGCAGCAGCTTGGGCATGGGATATCAACGCAACTATGTCTTCTAACATGGCAAGAATGGATTATATCAACACAAGAGCTATTGATGCAAAATCAGATGTAAATGAAGCAATTCTAAAACTAGACAAAAGAATTAATCACCTCGAGAACAAACAAGAGCACAGGTTTGAAATATTAGAAAATAAAATTGAAAAATTCTGTGGAAAGAGATAAGAATAATAGTAAAGTCATAAGAATTGAACAAAAGAAAGATTTATGAAAGTTACTGCAAAATGTCAATTATGTGAAAAAGAAGCAATTGTATTTCATAGTTATGCAAATAGATATGTATGCGACGATTGCAAATCGCAAGAAGAAAAAGAACAACTTAAAAATTCAATGAGGGCCCCAGAATGGAAAATTTAAACGAAAATCCAGAACAAACTTCAGAAAGAAAAAAGCGAACAATTGCAAAGGATGAGATCCAAACAATTGAGCGAACACCGGGTGTTGGGTTGGATCTCGGGACTATGCAACTTGTTTCTGCTACAATGATAGATTCTAAAACTTCATATAAAACTCAAAGAGATGCATTCTACGATGTAGAAAATAGCATCATGTCAAAAAACATGCTTAAGAATATGAAATATGCATATATTGAATCTGCTGACAAAAAACGTCTATTTGTTATCGGTGATGCTGCTCTACATCTTGCTTCATTTTTTAATGATGAATGTAGAAGACCCTTCTCTAAAGGTGTTATTTCTACAAGAGAAAAAGAAGCACTTTCAATGATTAAGACAATTATGCACGGTCTTGTAGGTGACCCAATTGTAGAAAATGAAAAACTCTACTTCTCGAGTCCTGCAGATCCTGTTGATGCACAATTCAATAATATCTATCATCAAAACGTTCTCATGTCATTCCTAAAATCATTTGGATATGATGCAGTCCCAATAAATGAAGCTTTTGCCATTGTCTGGGCAGAACTAGAAGAAGAAGCATACGATGGATTGGCACTGTCATTTGGAGCCGGACAGTGCAATGCTGCACTTAGCTTGATGGGAATGTCAAATACAGCCCAGCAATTCAGTATTGCACGGTCTGGAGATTGGCTCGATGAACAATCTGCTATCTCTGTTGGACTTAAAGCATCTAGAATAACAATGATCAAAGAAGCTGGTGTAGATCTTCTTGCTCCAAAAACCAGAGAAGAAACTGCAATAAAGTTCTACTATGAAAATCTAATAACATATGTTTGCAACCATCTAGAGAAAAAATTCAAAGACCAAGAAATAAACTTTGCAAAACCAATAACAGTAGTTTTGTCAGGCGGTACAAGCAAAGCAATCAATTTTGATAAACTTTTTGAACAAGAACTTAGAACAAAGTCTCTTCCATTTGAAATAAAAAATGTTAAGAAGGCCAGTGATCCTCTAAATGCAGTAGCAAGAGGCTGTCTATTAAATGCTCTAATGTCATGAGTAATTTCTTTGTATCTAAACATGATGCAACAAGAGACTCTATTCTGTCTGAAATAAAACAACTTGAAGACATCATAGAAAACATACCAGAACAAGACGTACTAACAATGCAGTCATATAAAGCAAGATTAAATACAATAGAAAAGAACTAAATGAAACAACTTAAGACAATAGCTCTATTTATTATTGCCTTAATTTTGTTTCTATCAGGGTACAACGGCATAGACTAATTATGAAGGAGAATATAATGAACAAAAGCGCAATGCTCAAAGAAATAGACAAAATAGCAAAATCTGCAGGTCTCAGCAAAAAGATTATTGCTGAATTAGAGCAAATCAAAGCTGACATCGAAAAAGAATCAGATCTTGATGACACTGTAGAAGCTGTAGCAAAAGAAGCTAGTGTAAGCAAAGAGAGCAAACTAATATCTACTGGAGCAAGAGTAGTCTGCGTAAACCCAATTCAAGGGCCGATCAAAGGTGACAACACTACAATGACTCTATATAAAGGTAGGTACTACGTTGTTGTAGATGCAGATTCTAATCCAGGCTATTTGACAATTGCTGAAGAAGACGGCACTGATGTAGGAATATTTGAAATTAACAGATTTTTGTTAGATACAAGAGCATTTTAAGGTTTACAAATGTTGTTTGCAATAAGCAATGCCTTTAAAAAAAGAGCTGTTTTATTATTTCAGGACATACTGAGGAAACATCCTATCTTTAGTGATGTCGAAGTATATACTAGGTTCCCTGAAGTTGAACGCCCTAAGTATGCTGTACTAATTAGAAATGTTAATGTTGGCTCTCAAAAGCTCGCACTTGACAACTTTATCGCTACAGACAGATCTTATTGTACATTAGCAAATCTTAAAGGTGTTCCCGGAGACTCTATTGAATGGGTAAAAGATGATGTAAGAAATATTGACAAAATGTCACCCCCAGGCTTTTATGTCTACAGAGTGACTGGTCATAAAGAAAATTCAAATGAGTTTGAATACTACATTGACCCGTATCTTATTGTCTATGAAGAAAAACTAAACATTCAATTCATAAAAAACACAGACGGTGCTATTCTTGCTAATGTCCCAATAAACCCAAATTCATTAGTTATCTACTCACAAAGCCATGAGTTTGACTTTAAGCCAGAAATTGATTATACTGTAGATTTGATTTCTGGAGAAGTCTTATTTAAAACAGACGTGAAACAATATGAGCCAATCTGTGCTGAATATGAGTTTCTGGGGAGCGTACAGGGGCCCTTCACTACTGAGTACTACAGATATGATAATAAGAATCTCCCAGGCGTAATAACAGCGTGGGGTGACAGAATTCATGTAGGCGATACACAAGTTGTATTTGTAGATAAAGAGCAAAATAGTGCAAGTCATATTTTTGGCGGGCGGTGGGACATTTCTACGTCTTTACAAATTATAGCGCAAGACAGTGACCAGTCGGAAAGGCTAGCCGATTTTATAATAACTTCTCTATGGTCTCTACAAACTCGATTGACAAATGAAGGCATACACGTTCATGACTTCAATATATCAGAAAGTGAAGATAGTGAGCTAGAGTTGCCCGAAGAATGGAATTTTATAGCGCAAATAGATTTTATCAGTGAAGTAGATTGGGAAATTTCTACTCCACTGATTCAAGTTCTTAGAAGAGTTAGTTATGCATACGGGTTAGAAAGTTATAAAGATAAGTTAACTAACGAAGACCAGAGCTCTTTTGAAACTTCTGAATACGACCCAAGAATGAAAAATAGTAATCATCATGCAGGACTGCAAATTGTAGCTTCACTCAATCCAGCTGTGTTTCCAGGGCCCTTTCCTCGAGTGCAATCTAGAAAATACTAACACTTAATTAGACTTTTTTAAAGACTTCATATAAGTAAATATTAAGTCTTGTGTTAGACATTGGAGAGAATTATGACAAGAGAAGAATTAAAAGAATTCATTAGAGCTAATCTTATTGATTGTCATAACGGACTCAAAGGAGTAAATATTGAAAAAGCACTTGAAAAGAATAATTATTACGCTTTTTTATTAGATGAAACAAGTTTTCTTGCAAATACGTCTACAACAGGTGAAAAGCTATATTGCATTAACAATGATCTAACACAAATTCCTATTTGCTCTAATTGCAATGAGAAAACATATTTTGTATCTTTTAAAACAGGCTATTTTAAGTTTTGTTGTTATGTTTGCAAGTCATTTGAAGAACAAGGAAAAATTAGTAAGAAAGATGCTAAAAACCTATTAAGTAATGAACTTACAAAAGAAATCGTACAAGACTATATAAAAAACAACTTTTACTATAAAAAGACAGGATATTTGATTGATTGTAATAGAAGGAAAAAGTTGAATGGAAATGTACAAATACAGAATTTCATAAATCAAAACACAAAGTTTCTTAACAATGAGTACACAGATTATGAAAGAATTTATTGTTTTGTCAATAATATCAATGAACTTAAAGTTTGCTCTTATTGCGAAACTAAATTACAATTTAAAGATTCTACTTATGGTTATAGCAAGACATGTGAAAAAAAAGATTGTAGATTAAAAGATTGGCATTCTATACAAAACAATGGATTGACAAAAGTTCAAAATATGGTAAGCACTAGAAATGAATATCAAAGAAACAATATTGACGAAAACGGACTTGATGGTTTTCAAAGATGCGCAATTAAAGGCTTAGAGACAAAAAGAAACACAATTTTGTCTTCTGGGATATCTATATTAAAGGATAATGGTAGGAAATCTCGTGATACATTAAGAGAAAGATACGGTGAAGACTATTTTTCAGACATGATGCTGAAGAAATGTGAAAGACTGAAAAATGACGTAGACGATTCTGGTCTAAATGGTTTGCAACGTAGAGCGCTTAAATCAGTTGAGATTAAGAAACTAGATATTGTTGATGGATTAGATATGAATGTAAGATGTGCAATTAAATCTGCTGAAACTATGAAAAAAGTTCAAAAAGATGGAACTACTATTTATCAAAATAATGCTATTAAGTGTCAAGAAACCCAAATAAGAAATGCTACTGAAAAGGGTGATGATGGTTTTATTAATAAATCAAAAAGCGTCATAACTCGATATGAAAATACGGGTTTAGTTTGTCAAGGGGGTCTTGAAAGAACATTTTTAAATTTTATAAAAGAAGTTTCTATGTTAGATAAAATTAAAAGAGGACCTACAATACGTTATTTGGATTATTTTAGCAATAAGTTTAGAAATTATTTTTCTGATTACTATATACAAAACATTTTTGAAGTAAAGTCAAAATGGACATATGATAGAAGCAGTAAAGTCTTAAGTCTTAGAAAGACATGCAATTCAAAATTTAAAGCTGCATTAGAAGCTGGTTATAAGCTATATATCGTTTGGGGAGTAAAAGACAAGATTTTTCTTCAACAAATATTGCGTTCTGATTTTGTTAACATAGATGTAGACTTATATCAGCCCTCAAAATTCATACCTCTCAATAAAGAAAACTTTCTAAAAATCTTTCAATAAGTTTTCTATTCCTTTTATATACTTTCTTTATATGAAAAAAGTTATCAAAGTCTATGTTAGACATTTGATCTTAAACTTTAAAGAAAGGTTCAATTATGGCATTAGCATTTACTGGTAGCTACACTTCTAGTCTCTATAACGCAAATAAGCGTTATAGAATTAGTGGTGCTGTTAACCCATCTACAGGAATAGGCGCATCGGGCGGGTATCAAAAAAGTAAGGCTTTATGTGACCAGGAACTTTCAGAAATCGGCATGGTTTCTGAGCAGTTTCTAAAACAACTTGTTTCAGCTAACTACCCTGATGGTAGCACAGTTAACAATGGCTTTAAGATTGCACAAGCTTCTTCAACTGCAAATAATTTTACTATTACTGGTGGAGATGGTACTCTTAAAGGCGCAGGCGTTTTGTTCGTAAATGGAACAATCTGTTTTATTAAGTCTAATTTTGACTATGCTGCTCAAATATCTGGTGGAACAAACGCTGCATCACTTACTGATGATGGCTATACAAAAACAG
>Ga0209777_10004645_pt1 | contig 16135 bp, 12 predicted proteins | sample FrelakmetHBP12HB_FD_187147 | JGI IMG/M metagenome (GOLD analysis project Ga0209777, IMG submission 187147) | Freshwater lake sediment microbial communities from the University of Notre Dame, USA, for methane emissions studies -HBP12 HB (SPAdes)... | ecosystem: Environmental > Aquatic >...
TCCACCGAAGCGGACTTTCTCGTACGACTTGCATGTGTTAGGCACGCCGCCAGCGTTTGTTCTGAGCCAGGATCAAACTCTCCAGTTTTAATCCTAGAAGGAAGATTTCTCTTCCTTTTTTCTCGCGATATTTTAAAAAATTAATAGGACCCACAAATTCATTTTCCCACTATTCAATTTCCAAAGAGCCTTCTTAAAAAAAAAGTCTATACTTAAAATCTAAGCATCTAGATTCTTTTGTCAATACTAATTTCAAAAAGCTTTAATGTTCAACCAGTTATAATTGGAAGCATCCAACAACTAAGAATTATACTATCGGTGAACTTATTGACAATTTCAATTTACTTTCAAATACTTTTCTGATGAACAGAAAAGGGTTTCTACCCTCTCTTCATGATTGTGTCAAGAAAAAAATTAAATTATTTTACTATTCTTGATATATAATTTTTTTCTTTTTCTTTACAGGTACTTGCAAAACAATTATATATTGGTTTATTGTAACTTTTTTTCGATAATGTCAATTTATAAATGAACAGGATTTATTGCTTTTATTTTCTATAACACTTTATTTTAAATAGCTCAACATCTACTTTTTTATTTGCAAATACAAAGCATTATGCAATACTAATTTTATAGTTATAATAATTTTTTATCCTTATATCAGGAGCTCAAGTATGAAGAAATCGTACATTTTATCTTTTGATCAGGGAACCACCAGTTCGCGGGCCATTCTATATGACCGCGAAGGAAATGTCGTAAAAGCAGCCCAGAAAGAAATTACCCAGATATATCCGAAAGCGGGGTGGGTGGAACATGATCCGATGGAGATTTGGGGATCGCAAAGCGGCGTGGTGAGTGAAATCCTGGCAACTACAGGTATTGGGCCCGAAGAGATAGCGGCCATCGGCATCACGAATCAGCGGGAAACGACCGTCGTATGGGAAAGACAAACGGGAAAACCTGTTTATAACGCCATTGTCTGGCAATGCCGCCGCACTTCTGCCATATGCGATGAACTCAAAACCAGTGGCCTGGGAAATTATATTCAGGAAAATACGGGATTGGTGCTCGATGCCTATTTCTCCGGAACCAAAGTAAAATGGATACTCGATAATGTAGAAGGAGCGAGGCAAAAGGCACAAAAAGGAGAATTACTTTTCGGCAACATCGATACATGGCTGATCTGGAACTTAACAAAGGGAAAGGTACATGTAACAGATTACAGCAACGCTTCGCGAACCATGCTTTACAATATTAAAGACCTCAAATGGGATGAGAGAATCTTAAAAGAACTCGACATTCCGGCTTCCATGCTGCCGGAAGTAAAGCCATCCAGCGCCGTTTACGGCAATACGGATGCCCGGATTTTCGGAGCGGAGATACCAATTGCCGGAGATGCGGGCGATCAGCAGGCGGCATTATTCGGACAGGCCTGCTATACACCGGGTATGGTTAAAAACACATATGGCACCGGCTGTTTCATGCTAATGCTGACCGGTGAGAAGTTGGTGCATTCGTCAAATGGCCTTCTAACCACCATCGCCTGGGGAATAAACAACAAAGTTGAGTACGCGCTGGAAGGAAGTATTTTTATCGCTGGCGCCGCCATCCAGTGGTTGCGCGACAGCATGAAAGTCATTTATGACGCAAAAGACAGTGAGTATTTTGCCACAAAGGTAGACGATTCTCTCGGTGTTTACGTCGTTCCCGCTTTTGTCGGCCTTGGCGCTCCCTACTGGGACATGTATGCCCGGGGCGCAATTTTGGGGCTGACCAGAGGGACAACGAGAAACCATATCATTCGCGCCACTTTGGAATCCATTGCCTATCAGACTCGGGATGTCCTGGAACTAATGCGTAACGAATGCGAAATTGATCTTTGCGAACTACGCGTGGACGGCGGCGCTTGCGCCAATAATTTCCTGATGCAATTCCAGGCGGACATTCTTGGTGTTCCGGTGGAGCGGCCGGAAATCATTGAAACAACGGCAATGGGTGCGTCTTATCTGGCCGGTTTGGCGGTCGGTTTCTGGAGAGATCAATCCATGATTGCCGAACGGAGAAAGGTCAATCGTAAGTTTACTCCAGCCATGGACGAAGATAAGCGAAAAGAACTCTATGGTAACTGGAAAAAGGCTGTAGGACGCGCCATGCACTGGGAGGAAGAAAAATAAGCCGGAATGATTAAAACTGACGTTATTATTATAGGCGGCGGAGCTACCGGTTGCGGTATTGCCAGGGATCTGGCACTGCGCGGTATTACCCACTGTCTCATCGAAAAAGGCGACTTCGCAGCAGGAGCTACAGGCGCCTGCCATGGTCTTTTGCACAGCGGTGGCAGATACGCCGTTACCGATCCGATAGCCGCCCGGGAGTGTTACGAAGAGAACCTGATTCTCAGGAGGATCGGCGAAAAATGCGTCGAGCAAACGGGGGGGCTGTTCGTGCGCCTGCCCGGTGATTCGAAACGCTTCCGGGAAGTATTTCTCCGGGGCTGTGAAGAAGTAGGCATCCCTACGGAAGTCATTTCCTCGACCAAGGCTCTTGATTTGGTTCCCAATCTGAATCCGGAAATTGAAGAAGCAATCAAGGTTCCCGATTGTTCCATCGATCCGTTCCGCCTTTGCATGCTCAACATTCGAACTTCGCAGCTGCGGGACGGCATTATCTTCACCCGGCATAAGGTTACGGAAATTATCAAATCACACGGCCGTTGCGTCGGCATAAAAGCCACCGATCAAGCAACCGGTGAAGCGAGGGAAATACGCGGCAACATCATCGTTAACGCGACAGGCGCGTGGGCTAATATGATCGCCTCTCTCGCCGGCTGTGAAGTGCCCATAACTCTGTCCAAGGGCTCTTTGGTCATTACCAATCACCGCCTGACCAATATGGTGATCAACAGACTGCGTCCGCCGTCCGATGGTGACATAATAGTACCCAATGAGGCCGTTTGTTTGGCCGGAACAACATCGCTTAATGTGGAAGATCCGGACAAAATAGGCATCGAACCGCCGGAGGTAGATACCATTATCAGCGAGGCGGGACGGATGATTCCTCATTTCAACAACACCCGCATCATTCGCGCTTTTTCGGGTGTCCGGCCGCTGCTCAAGTCCAATAAAATAGACAGCCACGAAATTTCCCGCGGTTTTCAGATTATCGACCATGCCAACGGAATGTACAGCATAGTAGGAGGAAAGCTCTCGACTTTCCGGCTGATGGCGGAAAAGATGGTCGATGTTATAATGGATTCTTTTAAACTCAAAAGAGCTTGCGAAACGGCGGAAATTCCTTTGGAGGGACAGGAGGAATTGAGCGGTTATCCCCTTTCCAAGCGGCTCGCCGATATGAAAAATATTGTCTGCGAATGTGAACTTGTTAACAGAAATGAAGTCCAGCGGATTATCCACCAGACCGGCACAAAAAATGTCAGCGATATCCAGCACCGGACGCGCCTGGGCATGGGACCATGCCAAGGTGGTTTCTGCACTTTTAGGGCGCTAGGCATCATGAATGATATGAGTGTCATATCGCCCGAGCAGTCCATGGATATGCTGCGGGGATTTCTCCAGCGCCGGTTCAGAGGAATAAGATACGCTCTCTGGGGCGATCAACTCCGGGAAGAACAGCTTGTGGAATATATCTATCTGGGCATTCTGGCCATGGAGAAACCGCAATGAGCGTTACCGAATACGACGTTATTATCATCGGAGCGGGAGTAGCAGGCCTGACAGCGGGATCGCTTCTTGCTGGACGCGGTTTTAAAATCGCCCTTGTCACCAGCGGGGAACCGACAGCCTGTCTTTCAACCGGCTGCATCGACCTTTGCTCCCGCGATCATAATCCTCTTTGCGGCATTAAAAACCTCCCACCGGAGCATCCCTTTAACCTTGTTCCCGAAAAAACGATCAGGGAATCGTTGGACAATTTTCAGGCAGCTATGAGCGAAATGGGAATGCCTTATGTTGGCACTACCAAAGAAAATCGCCTTGTTCTTTCCGCTCTGGGAACGTTTAAGACTTCCTGTCTTGTTCCTTCAACAATGGAAGCGGCACCGCAAGACGCTAATGACAGCATCCACGTCATCTCCTTTAGCGGGCTCAAGGATTTTTATCCCAGTTATATCATCTCCCGGCGTAAGAATACCAACTTTTCAGTATATGACGCCGGTGTTTCCAGCACTATGGGTATCGCTTCTCATTTCGAGGAAAAAGAATTTTTCGAAAAATTTATCATTTGGTTGGAGAAAATAGATATTCAGGAAGATAAGATCGCCTTCCCCGCCGTTCTCGGTCTGGAATCGGCAGTCGAAATTGTCAAAATCATATCAATTCTTATGGAAAAGCCCATCTTTGAAATTCCGACCATTCCTCCATCCATGCCCGGTAGAAGGCTGTTCAACGCGCTGAAAGACTATTTTCGAAAAAAGGGCGGTGATATCTACTGGAACTGGCCAGTTATCGGCGTGGAAAAATCGGGGAAAATCATTGAGGCTGTTATGACGGCATCCAAAGGAAGGCCAAACAGTCTTAATGGAAAGGCCTTCATTTTGGCCTCCGGATCATTTGTCGGCGGCGGCCTTACCGCCACGCGCGAAGCCATTATTGAAAATGTGTTCAATCTGCCGGTACACGTTCCCGGCACGTGCGAAACCTGGTTCGATAATGATTATTTTTCTTTCAACCACGGCATTGGCCGAGCTGGAATTAAGGCGGATTCATCTCTACGGCCTACGGGTTCACCTTGGGAAAATATTTTTGTGTGCGGCAGTATCCTGGCTGACACAGAGATATTGAAAAACGGCTGCGGTCACGGCCTGGCGCTGGCAACAGCCCATGTGGCGGCAAAATCCTGCATGGAGTATATTCGATGAATTTCGAACACTGCATCCGCTGCACAATTTGTGTGGAAAACTGTCCCGTATTTCGGGTCAACCCGGATTTCCCCGGACCCAAGCAGGCGGGACCTGATGCTCAGCGATTCCGGTCTGACAGAGAAAAAGCAGAGGACGAGTGGGTGCTTCTATGCAGCCAGTGCAAACGCTGTGAAATGTCCTGCCCCTGCGGCGTAGAGCCAGCCCAAATCATACTCATTGCGCAGCAGAGATACGGACGGGAACATCCTCACTCGCTCGCGCACCTGCTATTTGCCAATAACTATTATTTGAGCACACTGGGCTCTTTAACCGCCCCCATCGCCAACATGATTGCCGCAACCGAAATGGGAAAGAAAGCATTTCGGGCAATGGGAATATCAACTCACATTCCCTTCCCGAAGTTTCGTTTCCGAAGACTGCACAACGAAAAGAAAAACCTGAACAGAGGAAGAAAAAAAGTTGCTTTTTTCTACGGATGTTTCATCAATTTTTATCGCCCTGATATCGGTAGAAAAATTATTCGTTTATTATCATCATTGAATGTGGACGTTGTCCTACCAACCCAGTGGTGCTGTGGACTTCCCGCACTGGGTAATGGTAATCTGGAACTGGCCAGATCTTTCGCAAAAAAAAATGCTGCTTCTTTATCCAACTACATCGATGCGGGGTATGACGTTATATATACGTGCACATCCTGCGGCCTGTGCCTTTTGCATGATTATCCGGGTATTCTGGAAATCCCGCAGGGGAAAAAAATCGCCGAAAACAGTTACGATATCCATGAGTACATCATTAAACTCATCAACGAAGGGTATATCAAACCAAACTTCGGCGAGGTGCGGCGCAAGATTGCCTATCACATTCCTTGTCATCTCAGGGCACTGGAGATCGGTTACCCGGCGGCAAAGCTTATGACGATGATACCCGAATTGCAATATGAAATTCTTGATGACGCCTGCTGTGGGCTCAATGGCAGTTACGGCTTCAAGAAGAGCAACGAATTCACGGCAGTCCAGCTGGGCAAACGGGCTGTCTCGCTCATAAGAAAAACCGGAGCCGAAGATATTGTCGCGGATTGCGGCTCCTGCCGTATGCAATTAGGCGGAATCTCCGGCATGACCTCTCTCGATCCGGCGGAAATACTCTGCGAATCACTGGGAATTAAGGATCAAAAATAAATCTGTGGCAAAATGCCGTTTAAGTTCCGCCAGCGCCATCCCTTTATCGCGCTCCTGAATACTCCACGAATGCATCCGTATAATAATCACGGGTATGAACCCCCAAAGCAAGCTTTGGAAACAGATTCCGCAGCAAGTTGCGGGGTATTAATCGCTCCGCTTCATAGTCCCACTTAGCTTTGCACGTGGGATAGTTCGACTAACGCTTCAAACTTCACTTCGTTCGTTTTCAGCGAGTTTCATTAAATTGGAGTTTCAACAATAACGTTTTTACGAATTTTAGTCATGCAGGAATGGGAGAGGACTGTCTTAATTACGGCCGAAATGGCCTTGTTTTGGTGAAAATAACCATTTTCTGGCATAAAAGATTACATATATTTATTTCTACGGCAGATGTTTAATAAATATTTATCTTTGATTTTAAATACTGATTTCAATTTTCTTTAACTATTAAGGGATACAGATATATATTCAATTGCACTGGGCATATAAATTGCGTAATATTAAGAAGTTATACTTGAAATGTCTATGTAAGATAATATGAAAATTAGTGGAGCCCCTCCTACAGGAGCCGGAGGCTTCCAATAATAATAAGACCCAAGCTTCAGAAACACAATGCATAACCTGAATAACCTAAATACCTGAAGGTTACGCAGGGTCATGTATAGTCTTGCTGCTCGAATCAATGGCATTCGCTGAAAATGAGTGAAACGAAATAATGAGACTCCAATTTCAGGAACGTAGTGAACTGAAATTGGATAGTCGAATTATCCCATAAGTGAAACAACTTGGGATTTTAAGCGCAAATGGAATTAATGAAACTCAAATATTACAAACGCAGTGCGGTAATATTTGCAAGTTGAATTATCCTGCGAAGCAGAAGATTACAAGACCTACCGCGAGGTATGGCGCATTCCTCGTCCGGCAACCGAGCGATTCCAAGTCGTGGGATTAAATTGGATTGACTAGACATAATTTGAATGCGTATGATATAATGTTTAGCAGAGGTTGAGTGACAATGGCAGTCAAACCGAAAGCAGTACGCAAACCTGAGAAGAAGAAAAACAAACAGGACGATTTATCCCATCTGGCAAAAGCCATTATATCAAGTGCTGGAGTTGGAATATATATTGTACAGAACGGTAAATTTGTCTATGTCAGTCAGCTATATCAGAAACTTACAGGCTATTCGGAAGCCGAACTTATCGGCACATATTCCCTGAATAATATTTATCCTGATGATAGAGAAATGGTCAGGGACGAAGCGATAAAGTGTTTGAAGAAGGAACGCTTTGAACCTTGTGAATACAGGTTCGTCAATAAAAAAAATGAGGTAATATGGATTTTGGAGACGATCACCCCCATCTTTTATAAAGGGGATCGCGCCACGCTAGGCAGTTTCATGGATATTACCGGGCGCAAACTGTCGGAAGAAACACTTCGTCAGAATGAAGAGAAATATAGGACCATTCTTGAAAGCATCCAGGAAAGCTATTTTGAGGTTGATCTTGCCGGCAACTTTACCTTTGTCAACGATTCAACGTGCTTACTCCTTGGCTATTCCAAAGAGGAAATGATGGGCATGAATAACCTGCAATATACAGATAAAGAATACTCAAAAAAACTTTTTCAAACGTTTAATAAAGTTTACAGCACAGGAAAACCCACCGAAGGATTCGATTGGCAGATTATAAGAAAAAATGGGGATAAAAGATATATTGAAGCATCCGTATCGTTAAAAAAAGATTCATCAGGTAACCCAATAGGGTTTAGAGGAATTGTACGTGACGCCACCGAGCGCAAAAAGGTGGAGCAACAACTCAACCATATGGCTACCCACGATGCCCTGACGGGACTGCCCAACCGTTCGATGTTCAGCCAACTGTTGAACCACGCAATTCAGTCTGCACAGCGTCATAAACGGCAGTTAGCGGTTTTCTTCATCGATCTTGACCGGTTCAAAAATATCAACGACTCCCTTGGTCACGAGGCAGGAGACCAACTGCTGCAAGAGATGGCCATACGGTTTAAACAACTGCTGCGTGCAGACGATGTTGTCGGCCGTCTGGGAGGAGATGAATTCATTATACTGACCGAGGAAGTGGACGAATTGAGTCAAGTCGCAAACGTAGCCCACAAGATACTTACCATCGTGATCAAACCGATGATTCTTTTGGGTGAAGAATGCCGGATAACAGCCAGCATTGGCATCAGCATGTATCCCAAGGATGGAGAAGACGAACAATCCCTGATGAAAAATGCGGATATGGCCATGTATTTTGCCAAAGAAGAAGGCAAGAATAACTACCAGTTCTACTCCAAAGATATTCAGTCACAATCAAAAGAACGCTTCTCCATAGAAACAAACCTGCGTCGTGCGCTGGAGCGCAATGAACTATCATTAGAATATCAGGCTAAGGTGGATTTCAAAACCGGCATGATCACGGGTGTAGAGGCTCTGCTACGCTGGGATAACCCCTATCTTGGTTCGGTAACCCCTACGCAATTCATTCCGGTGGCAGAAGAAACAGGTCTGATCGTGCCCATCGGCAGATGGGTGATGAAAACAGCATGCGCCCAAAATGTCGCCTGGCAACGCCAGGGCCTGCCCCCTGTCCGTATGGCGGTGAATTTATCGCTCCGTCAACTCATGGACGACAACTTATTAGATGATATTAATGCCGCGTTGGTTGATTCCGGCATGGAGCCAAATCTTTTGGAATTGGAAATCACAGAAAGCATGGTAATGCATAATCCTACGCGTATGATTGAGGTTCTGAACAATATCAAGAAACTAGGCGTGCGGCTCGCTATTGACGATTTCGGCACCGGCTACTCTTCTCTCGCTCAGATCAAACACTTCCCTATTGACACGCTTAAGGTGGACAGGTCCTTTATTCGTAACCTCCCGTACGATTCTGAGGACAGAGCGATCACCGAAGCGGTCATTGCAATGGGCAAGAATTTAAACATTACTGTCGTTGCCGAAGGTGTAGAAACGCAAGCGCAGAAGGACTTTCTGCAGGATCATATCTGCGATGAGATGCAGGGTTTTCATTTCAGTAAGCCTATTGCGCCCGATAAGTTTGCCGATCTGCTACGTAAGAATAACACTCCTTTACAAAAAAATCAATTATTCCATAAACAAGAAGCTGATTGAACCTTTTGAAATCCCAAAGAATCACGGATATAAACTCCAAAGCAAGTTTTGGGAAAAATTTCCGCCGCAAGCCGCGGAGTATTATACCCTCCGCTTCATCAAATTTTTCGCTTAGTTCTTCCGGAAAGCGAAATTGACGTATTTTAAAAAATATGCAAGATTAACAATCAATACGACAAAGGTTTATAATCTTTCGCTTTCAAAGGAGAACACAAAAGATGCCGGACGCAGATGGAATCAAGGAAGCAAAGATGTTTCATTGCGATATGCCTCAACAGAAACAGGGGTTTTTCCTCAAAGGTTCGAATTCCCTGGATTGGGGAATGAAAAACAGACTGGCGCGTATATTTAATCCTGTTTCCGGCCGCACTGTTATGCTGGCCATCGATCACGGTTATTTCCAGGGACCCACCACCGGCCTGGAACGAGTCGATATTAATATCATTCCTTTAGTACCTTACGCGGACACCCTTATGTTGACCAGGGGGATTCTCCGCAGTGTTGTGCCGCCTTCCACTTCTCAAGCCATAGTGCTGCGAGTTTCCGGAGGTGCCAGCATTCTCAAAGAGCTTTCCAATGAAGAAATCGCCGTTGACATCGAAGACTCAATCCGTTTGAATGTCTGCGCCATGGCTGTTCAGGTCTTCATCGGCGGTGAATATGAAAGACAGTCGATCATCAATATGACCAAAATGGTTGATATCGGCAACCGTTACGGCATTCCAACTCTCGCTGTGACTGCGGTAGGGAAAGACATGGCCCGGGACGCAAAGTACTTCCGGCTGGCTTGCCGGATATGCGCGGAGCTTGGCGCCCACTATATCAAAACTTACTATATAGATGAAGGTTTCGAAACCGTCACCGCTTCCTGCCCTGTGCCCATTGTGATGGCTGGCGGCAAAAAGATTCCGGAGCTTGACGCTCTGACTATGGCCTATAACGCAGTTCAGAAAGGCGCCGCCGGCGTCGATATGGGGCGTAACATTTTTCAGTCCGAAGCGCCGATCGCCATGATTCAGGCGGTTCGTGCCGTTGTCCATGACAACGAAACTCCGGCAAAGGCTTTTGATCTTTATAATACATTGAAGAACAAATGAAAGTCGCATACTGGTATAACAACAAAGATATCCGTATCAAAAAAGTACGGACTCCGGTGCCAAAACACAAGGAAATGCTGGTCAAGGTTATTTCCTGCGGTATCTGCGGCAGTGATATCGTCGAATGGTACCGGCTCCCGAGAGCGCCGCTGGTGCAGGGGCACGAAATAGGCGCGGAAGTTGTCGCTGTCGGCGCTTCCGTAAAAAAATATAAACCGGGTGACCGGGTATTTATCGCCCCTAAAGTGCCCTGCATGAAATGTTATTATTGCCAAAACGGGCACTATCCTCAATGCGCGGAAGTTAAGGAAAGGCTTCCCGGCGGTTTTGCCGAATACATTCTTGTTCCGGAGATTTTAGTAGAAAACGGAACATACCTACTGCCTGAAAATATTACCTACGATCAAAGCACATTCATCGAACCTCTTGCCTGCGTCATCAGAGCGCAGAGGCTTGCGCGCGTGAAGAAAGGACAGTCTGTGCTGGTCATCGGGTGCGGGATGTCCGGACTGCTTAACATTAAACTTGCCTGGACAAAAGGATGCAAGATAATCGCCGCCGACATCAACAAAACAAAACTCGAATTTGCCACAAGAATGGGAGCTGATATAGTCACCAACGCGACGAACAATCTTTCGGAGCGACTGGTCGCGGAAAACGGCAAAAAAGCCGACGTTGTATTTTTATGCGCTTCCGCCGATTCAGCGGTAGAGCAGGCCTGGCTTTGCGTGGATAAGGGCGGCGTTATTGTGCTGTTTGCCGTTCCCGCACCGGACAAGAAAGTTGTCGTTCCTATAAATGATTTCTGGATGAAGGAAATTACCATCATCACTTCTTATTATTGCGGGCCTCCCGATATTATGGAAGCGATGAAATTAATAGAATGGCGAAACATTGTAGTGGATGATCTGATCACGCATCGCCTTCCTCTAACCGATATCGTTAAAGGCTTTCAGTTGGTCACAGATGGCAGAGAATCCATCAAAGTAATTATTAAACCGAACGAACATTAAGTGGCCGAATAACTTATTTTGGATAACCGACGGGCCAACGGCGGACATCACCGGCGCGCGTCAGCGCGTCCGTGTGGATGCCATTGTTATGTGATAACTTCTTCCTTGAAAATTATTTTTTATTTTTTAATGATCGAACTTTTTTCCCCATATCTGTTGGTTGGACATACCCACTTTCCTTCTCAAAGTAGTCACGTGTCTTATGCAAATGCTCGAATAATTCCTTTGAACCTAATTTTTTCGCGAGACCTTCAAATACAGTTATTGCTCTTTGCGTGTAAACCTCTATCTGACCAATGCACATGTTTACTCGTGGAGTTGCACGCATTCCCCCTAAATGGAATTTGGGAGGACTACCACCATACATCTCCATAGTATGTGGATAAGCGCCATGCACATAGCCAGAAAAAGCGTCATTGGTGACTTGAAAAATTTTCTGCAAATCGCTTGGATTAACATAAGGCCCCATCTGTCGCGCAACAGAAGCCCATATTTTCCTTTTAGGAACAGTCTCACGACGCGTCTCATTTTGCAAAGGATTATTAGGGTTTTTAAATTCTTCTTTAAAAAAGTCCTCTATAAACTTACTCTGGTGATTATCAAGTGTGCCGCTTTCAGCATTTTCAAGAATGAATAACATTTCATGTAAAAAGTCATCTAATGAACGCAAAAGCACCATGGCTTCTTGAACAAAACCTCCAGTCAGCAAGAACAAACAAGCGTTCAATCCGCTAACGACACGTACACCTTTTAGGAAAGCAACATGATAAACAGTGTGCTCCTCATATCTGAATTGTTTTTCACCAGAGACATCGATGAATACAGGCTTTGGAACTAGGCCGTCATCAATCGCTCTAATCGAAGCAGCAAGCCGATTAACACACTTTGTAATTACAGTTAGTAATTTGATTTGGTCCATTGTTTTTAGGTCATAACATTGTTTATGTTGATCGGTGCTAATATTGCAAACGTCGCTGTGCTGTCGGCATAATATCCCGAATAACTGACTAGAGATTGTCAGCGGGGCTAGGCACCAGGCGCGGCACTACTGAGCGATTGCTTCTTTAATCTTCTGCGCCACAGCCTTATCTTCAAATATTTTCTCAATGGCATCGCCGAGAGCAATACCGGCCTGCTCTCCAAGGTTCTCTTCCGAAAACAAAACATGTTCCTTTGTATAGCTGCTTTCCACCTTGCTTTGATACAATATCTTCCGCTTGGCCATATCAGCGAAAACAATGGTCAGTTTCATATTTGCTGTATAGGTGTTGGAAGGAAACCCTCTCCGGCAGGATATTTCCAGTTCATCTATATTGCCGCCGATAAGAATTTTAAAGTCTCCTTTCGGTATGGTTTCTTCCTTCAAATCCCATGGCTCAATTTTATCGGCAACTTTATAACCGGCTTTTCTTAAATATTCTTTGATGCCATTGGATATGGCTTTAGTCGCTTTAATATTTTTAGGAAATACCAAGTTGTTCATGCCATCTTTTTCCACGACACGTCCGATAACAAGCCGGTCATCCATTTGGCGTTTATCGGTAAATTCGGCTACGGAAATAATAGCACTGGAGGTTATATCAGCTTTTAAATATGCAGGAATGGCGGCATGCTCCGCATCATAGTACATATTAACGCTGTAAAGGCTTCTGGGACCGGTGCAGCCCAAAAAACTGAAAATAGAAATCAGTAATCCCCATTTCAATATTCTGTTTATTTTCATTATCTACTCCTTCTTTATGCCAGACACGCTTCAGCAAACTGTTTCACGTTTTCATCCTCGCCCATCGCAATTAACCTGTCGCCCTCGGCAATAATATAATTGGCCATCGGATTAAAAATCATCTTTCCTGAATCCTTTTTCACAGCGACAATGATCAGCCCGTAACGTTTGCGTATTCCCGAATCTTCCAGAGACTGAGTGATAAACGGCGAGCCTTTGCAAATAGATATTTCTTCCATGCGCAACTCCAGACTTTGCTGACGAGTGGTAATTTCAATAAAGTCCAGCATGGCCGGGCGCAGAATAGCCATAGCCATTCGTACACCGCCCAGCGTATAGGGAGACATAACCCGATCAGCTCCCGCCCGAAGGAGCCTATGCTCCGATTCTTCTTCCTCGGAACGGGATATAATATATACTTGTTGATTGAGTTCCTTTGCCGTCAAAATAACATAAAGATTTTCCGCGTCCGACGGCAGAACACAAACAACGCCCTTAGCCCGTTTGATCCCCGCTTCAATTAAAACTTTATCCTGCGTCGCGTCTCCCTTGAAGCAAAGAAAACCCTCGTCCTGAGCCTTTTGAATAACCTCTGGATTGCTATCGATGACCACACACGGCATTTTCCCCGCCATCAGTTCACGGCAAATCAAGAACCCTATCCGGCCGCCGCCGCAAATAATATAATGATTATTCATTTTTTCGATTGTTTTTTCCAATTTACCCCTCCCTAATAAATTGCGCAGGCGCGCTTCAATAAAAGTCTCCGCCATAAGAACCAATGAATAAAACATCATGCCTACGCCAAAAATAATTATAAAAACTGCAAATATTTTCCCTTCCGCCGTTCTCGGAGTGAAATCGCCATACCCCACCGTCGTTAAAGTAATAATTGTAGTATAAAAGGAGTCAACAAAACTCCAACCTTCGATAATATGAAAACCGAAAGTGCCGATTATAAATATGATAAACAAAACTACAAGGGTGATTTTAAGTTTGCTGGTAAATATCAAAAGTTTCGTTTCTCCTTTATGCTTCTATGGCGCGGAGCCAATATGAAAATAGTATAAATTATTTCTTTTTGATTTCCGAATATTATAATATAATAAAACGCATCTGGCAACATTAATGCACAATAAAGATTCATTAATATGTGCAACTTTCAATCTTAACATTAATAAGGAGGTTATATGACACCAGCAACAGAGCAAGCTTTAAGCGGTTTGAGGGATCTTTCTATGATCAAATGGTATATAATTCCTCTTTTTGCCATTGTCTTTTATATCTATACCAAAGAAATAAAAGAGGCGCGCCAGACCAAAAACTGGGATGCTGTCCTGGCCGGTCTCACAATTTTCGGCGCGGATTTCTTCAACGAAACATGGAACGGCTGGGTTATGTATCTATCTCAGCGCTCCGCTTTCTGGACAACACCGGGCGATACAGCACTGCGGACGTTGGTGGGATGGAATATCGAAATCATGTTAATGTTTCTAATTCTAGGCATCATTTACTATCACACGTTATCCGAAAGCAAAAAAGAGAAGATTCTAGGCTTGCCCGAAAAATGGTTTTGGGCAATAAGCTATAGCGTTTTTTGCGTGTTTATCGAATGCGTGCTCAATATCGGTGGGCAGCTTGTCTGGGAATACCCTTTCTGGAATCTGTCTTTTAAAGGCATCTGGCTCATTTTCCTTATCGGCTATTTCCAGTTCTTCTGCTTCGCCATTTTAGTGATTAGCCTAAAAACCCTGAAAAGTAAAATCATCACTGTGGGAATGATCTACGCTGTGCCGATTATTATGAATATTCTTGCTTTCGGTTTCTGGAGCTGGAGATATTAAAGGCTGAGCCCGGAATATTCCTCGACGACTTTATTATACTTTTCGTGAATCATTTTGCGGTCGAATTCCCAGAATTCGGCAAGCATTTTCCCCTGTTCTTCTTTATTAAAATATTCCTGACAGGGATAAAAGAAATGCTTGTCTTCCTTTTCGATGTGTTTAGGATAGAAGTTGCCTAACTGCCGCGCAAAATCTATTATCCGGGACAACTCATCTTTATCGCCCTGCAGGTATTTCTCTTTTGCAGCGACCAGCGCTGCCGTTGTCTTTCTGCCCCAGACATGTTCATCAAGCAACTCCTGCATGATTTTCTTTAATTCCGGAGTGAGATTTTTCTTTGCCAAATCTCTGAAAAGGATTTCCTCTTCCTTCCCGTGGTGGGTGCGGTCGGCATAAGTACGGATAAAATCCACGGCTACATCTATGATGAGAGGATTAACTTTCTTGTTTTTTTCAATATTATCAATATGACGCATCATGGAAGCCAGCATTTTTTCAATTAACCGATGTTCCCACATTAGAGGTCCGATGGGTTTCATAAATCATCCTCCTTAAGTTGTTAAACCATTTTGCTCTCTTTAGCTAACTTTGTTGGCAGCGTCGTCAGCTTCCTCAACGTATTTTCATACGTGTGACCTTTAGGTTATACGCCTGCGGAGCCTCCTCCTTGCCACCTCGTTATCCTTTGAAAGCAAAATGGTATTATTTCTTCTTTATTTTGATGGTAATTTATATCATGAATTTAATCAGTCAACACGATTTTTCACTCAATTTGATAATTGTTGCAACTCGGTTGCATTTTTGATAAGGGTCAGGCATGGTCACAGATTCAAAACATAAATATGCCTTGCTTACTTTGCAAACGGCCGGTATTTCCAAAACATCGCAACGTCTTGCCGTTTTGGATATACTGCTCAAGGCAACCACACCGCTAAGTGTAAACACTATTCGCCAGTTACTGAAAACCAAAGTCAACATTGATAAAGTAACAGTTTATCGTATTTTATCTGTTTTTAAGGAACGCGGAATTATTCGGGAAATCGCTTCCGCCGGCGGCGTCGGTTATTTTGAAATGATTACTGCGGAAAATCACCTGCACCCTCACTTCAGCTGTCGCAGCTGCGGAACACTTACCTGCATGGAGCCGCAGCCTTTTATCAAGATGCCGGATTTGATTCTATCAAAAGATAATTACAGCATTGAACACATTGAAATTAATGTATCCGGTCTTTGTTCATACT
>Ga0209777_10004646_pt1 | contig 16133 bp, 15 predicted proteins | sample FrelakmetHBP12HB_FD_187147 | JGI IMG/M metagenome (GOLD analysis project Ga0209777, IMG submission 187147) | Freshwater lake sediment microbial communities from the University of Notre Dame, USA, for methane emissions studies -HBP12 HB (SPAdes)... | ecosystem: Environmental > Aquatic >...
TGTTTACCAACAGGCTTCCAGGCGACTCTGGCCGAGGACCTGCCGATACTTGCCGACTTGTTCGGAGTATGCCGCCCAGGCAATCGAGAAACACGGATGCCTGAAGGGTATATGGATGGGTATTTGCAGGATCGTGCGCTGCCACCCGTGGGCGGCGGGCGGCCACGATCCGGTCAAGTAAAAGCCTGTTTGTTGAATTGACGAATGAGAAAATCTACCGCAATCATTCTTCTAATCATTTTCCTCGTCTGCGCCGCCGGGGCTGCGTTTGCTTCCAGCGCCGACGCGCTGCTCATCGAAGGTGACTGGGCGGTCAAAGCCGCTCGCAAGGACAAAAGGGTCACCGACCGCAACGATCACTACGCCATAGCCCTCAGAGTCTATCAAAGGGTCGCCGGCGATGACAAATACGCCGGCACACCGGAGGGCGCCCTGGCCTTGCAGAAGATCGCGTGGACGTCGTGGATCAGGTGGCAGGTCGAGCACGATACGAGCTATCTCTATGCCGCGCACGATGCCCTGAAGCGGTTGATAAACGGCTACGAGAACATTAAGTCGGATGACCTTAGCAAAGCGGAGGTCGACGAGATTGCCTCGCTCGTCGCCGACGCCAAGAAGCTCGACGATCAGATCAAGACCCAGCTCAATAAGGAGAACTCGTCCAAGACCCTTTACCAGATAATGGACGTCCTCGTGAAGGCCACGGGCAGCCGGCGAACCTTCAGCTACTGGTTCGCGATCATTCTTCTGACGGTCATAATCAAGATAGTCACCACTCCTCTCACGAAGAAACAGTTCAAGTCGATGAAGGAGATGCAGTTCATCGCGCCCCTTGTCAAAGAAATCCAGGCCAAATACAAGGGCGACCAGGCGGCCATCGGGCAGAAGACGATGGAGCTCTACAAAGAGCACAACATCAACCCGTTCGCGAGCTGCCTGCCGATTCTCATCCAGATGCCTATATTGTGGATGATGTTCATGATGATGAGGCAGTATGAGTTCCAGCTTCAGAACGGGACGTTCGCCTGGATCGGGAGCCCGCTGTCGCACTGGCAGCAGGTCAACATACCGTTCTCGCACGGTCTGGTCTGGGTCACGGCCCGCAACTTGGCCGAGCCGGACCTGATTTTGGTGGTGCTGTATCTGATCAGCATGTATTTCTCCACCAAGATGTCGGCGGTCGATCCCACGCAGGCCGAGCAGCAAAAGATGATGGCGATTATGATGCCGTTGATGTTCGGGTTCATATTCGCCGGCTATCCGTCGGCCTTCCTGCTGTATTGGCTAACTCTCAACATACTGCAGACGGTGCAGCAGTATTACATCCTGCACAAACCTGCCAGGGCCGGGGCTATGCTGACTCCGATACCGACCGTCGAGCCGCCCCAGACTCCCATGCCCGATGAGCCTAGAATCAGCCGGGGCCGGAGCGGCAGCAGGCGCAGGCGGCGAAGATAAGATTCGATTCACCGGTGGCCGGCGTCGTTGCCGGCTGCCCTGTATAGCGGAGGCGATAATTGGAGCGCATTGAGGTTAGTGGAAGAACATTGGAGGAAGCTCTGCAGGCTGCCGCGCTCGAACTGGGCGTGAGCACGGATGCGATTGACTATGAGATCGTCGAGGAGGGCGCCAAGGGCTTTCTTGGTCTGGGACAGACTCCCACCACGGTCAAGGCCCGCGTCAAGGACGATTACACCGGTCCTATCGAGCAGCCGTCCCAGGCGCCACAGCCGGAGGTTCCCATCGAGGATATTTCCGACGAAGAGCCCGCGCCGGAAAGCGACGACGCGTATGTGGACAAGGCGGTTGGGATGGTTGGCGATATAGTAAAGGCGATGGGCATAGACGTCGGCGTCAAACTGAAATCGGTCCAGCCCGAGGAGATAACCATCGATATCGAGGGCGAGGACACGGCGATTCTCATCGGCAAGCACGGTCAGACCATCGACGCTTTGCAGTACTTGGTGGGTCTGATTGTCAACAAGGATTTTGATTCCCGGCGCAGGATCATCCTGGACGCCGAGGGCTATCGCGAAAGGCACCGGGAGATGCTGGAGAAGAAGGCCCGTGAATACGCAGACGCCGTCAAGTCCGCCGGCAAGGAAGCCGTTCTCGACCCGCAGCCCGCTCGTGACCGCAGGATAGTACACATGGTCCTGGCTGATGATCCCGAGGTCTACACCTACAGCGAAGGCCTGGGCGAAGACCGGCATGTGGTCATCTCGCCGAAGAAGTAAGAACCTTGGTTGGGGCATGCCTTTGTTGGGGCAGGATTTCTTTGTTGTTTCGGGAAACCCTTTTCCCGAAACGGTTGTACCTGTTACCGCGATTAAGGAGCGTAAGAATTGCTTCTACCCGAACTCCGTAAGATCGTTTGTGCCATGAATAAAGAGCTGCCTGCGAATGGGCTGGTGACTATGACGAGCGGCAATGTGAGCGGCCGCGACCCTGAGACTAATTATGTGGTCATCAAGCCGAGCGGAGTGTCTTTCGAGGACCTCACGCCGGAGTGTTTGAGCATCGTTGATTTGCAGGGCAATGTGATCGAGGGGGAACTTGCCCCGTCGGTCGATACGCCGACTCACTTGGTCGTTTATCGAAAGATGGCGCACGTCAATGGCATGGTCCACACGCATTCCAACTACGCAACCAGCTTCGCGGCGGTCGGGATGCCTATTCCGGCTGTGTTAACGGCGATCGCCGACGAGTTCGGAGGCCCGATCCCGTGCGGCCCGTATTGCCAGATCGGCGAAGAGCAGATTGGCGAGGCCATTGTCGCCAATATCGGCCACTGCCCGGCGATACTGCTACAGAACCACGGCGTTTTCACCGTCGGCCCGAGCCCCAAGGCTGCCCTGAAGGCGGCTGTGATGTGCGAAGACGTCGCGAAGACCGTCCACCTGGCTATGCTCAAGGGGACTCCGATCCCGATTCCAGAGGAAGAGGTCCAAAGGGGATATCGCAGGTATCAGGAGAAATACGGGCAGAAGTAGGGGCTGGGAGGAGGGTTAGGGCCTTGTGTCTTCGCAGTTACAGAGCGCCCTCACCCCAACCCTCTCCCCCAGGAGAGGGAGTAGATGGGATTAGGATTACGGCGTGTAGTTTCGGGATTTCCGTTCCGCTATTCGCTCCACTCAAATCCCGAAACACCAAGAAGCACTACGGGCTGTGGTTTCGGGATTCGGAGATCCCGGATTGGCTCTGGGGTGGCGATTCGGAGATCGCCACCCATCACGGATTTTGGATTGCCGCATTGTGCGGTTTGAACAAAGGATTGGCAGAGACGGACATCGAATACTGATGCAGAGGGCGGCTTCAGGCTGAAGCATAGGTCCCTCGCGAAGGAGGATCACGGATATGAAGAAAGCTTTACCCATTATTGTGTTGGCGATTGTTGTTATCATAGTCGCCTATTCGGCGATGACAAGGAAGCCGGTGGAGGTCGAGCCGATTGCCTGGTATGGCCCGGAGGCACATCCTTACGTGACCGAAGTGAAGCAGGGGGCCGAGGCTTATGCCAAGGATGGCAACACGAAGATTCTGACGCTCGTGGGTAGTGACTGGACCCAGGGAGAAGAGAACAACAAGGTGGAAATCCTGTCGACCCAGGGCCACAAAGCGTTCAGCATCTATCCCGGCGATGCCGCCGGCGCCAATGGTCTGTTCGAGAAGCTCAGGGCCAAGGGGCAGTATGTAGTCGCTTATGGAGCCGAGCCGGACCTTCCGACTCCCGCGGCGTTCACTGTCGCGACCAACATCCCGGAAGCCGCCAAGACAGCGGCGCGCGAGCTTATTCGTCTGATGGGTGACAAGGGGAAGATCCTCAATGTGCTTGAGACCGTCACGGATATCAACACCCAGAAGCGCGATCGGGCCATTCGGGAAGTTGTGGCCCAGCACCCGAACGTGCAGATCCTCCAGACGGTAACCGACATGACCCAGGTCGACACGGCGACCAACAAGATCGGAGCGGCGCTGGTGGCGAATGGGGACCAGATCGACGGCGTTATCACGACCGGCTACAACCCGACCATCGCCGCGGCGGCTATCCTCACCAAGTGGAACGGCGATCCCAAGCATAAGAAGAAGATTCGCTTTGTTGGAATCGACACGGCTGACACGGTGTTGAAGGCCATCAAGGACGGTTACATAGATGAGACGATCGCCCAGAACCCGTTTGGGCACGGCTATATCTCGTGCAACATACTCGATCTCATGCTGCATGGCTATACTCCGAAGAACGGTTATCAGTTCATCGACGCCGGAATCGTGATCGTGAATAAGAATAACGTGGACACGTTCAGGCAGGAAGTCCAGAAGATAACCAATGGCATCAAGGCCGACCTGACGAAGAAATACCTGAACCCGCCTGCCGGCAAGTAGCCTGGTGTTGGCGGCAACCGACATATAGCGGTACATGGGGCTCGCCTGTCAGGCGCACGGCGCGCCGAGGTGAGCCTCACGCCGATAGATTGACGAGGCGTTTTCCTTGCTCGAGTTAAGATCGATAAGCAAGAACTTCCCCGGTATCAAGGCGCTCGATAACGTGTCTCTCCGGTTTGAACCAGGAGAGATACACGCGCTGATGGGCGAGAATGGGGCCGGTAAGAGCACGGCCATGAAGATCATCTCGGGAATCTACCAGCCGGATGCGGGCGAGATATACTGGGATGGCAAGCGACTGAGCTTTCACACGTATCGTGACAGCATCAACGCCGGCATCTACATCGTATATCAGGAGATACAGGTAATCCCCGAAAGCAGCATTGCCGAGAACATCATGCTCGACAAGATGATTACGTTGGGCAAGAGTGGGATTGTTGATTGGCAGGCGATCAATGAGACGGCTGCCAGGTATATGCGGATGGTCGGCCTGGACCTCCCGCCAACCGCCGTGATGAAGCATCTCAGCGCGGCGCACAAGCAGCTTGCTCAAATCGCCAAGGCGCTTGCCGCAAATGCCAAGGCGCTGCTGCTCGATGAGCCCACGAGTTCTCTGACCCAGCACGAGGCGGATAACCTGTTCCCCATTCTGCGCGAGCTGAAGAATGCGGGCGTCACCATCATATTCGTCAGCCACAAGATTGAAGAAGTGATGGGGCTTTGCGATAAAGTCAGCGTGCTTCGGGATGGGGCTCATGTTGGAACTCGCCTGGTTTCCCAACTCACCAAGGACGACTTGATCAGGATGATGATCGGTCGCGAGTGCAATGACGAGCACCTGGGCAAGCTGGACGTGAACCGCGAGCGTGAGATGCTGCGAGTAGAGCATATTACCCGCGCGGATAAAGCTCATGATGTGGGATTTGCTGTGTATGAAGGCGAGGTGCTGGGCTTCTATGGTCTGGTGGGGGCGGGCCGGACCGAACTCGCCAGGATCATTATCGGGCAGGACAGGCCGGATTCAGGGACGATCTATGTGCGTGGCGAGCCCGTGCGCATTCACAGCATATCGGATAGCCTCTACCACCACCGCATAGGCTATGTCACCGAAAACCGCAAGGAAGAAGGGCTGTTCTTGCAGTCCTCGATCCAGACGAACATTACAATCACCATCTGGCAGTACATTGTGAATAGGCTGACCAGAAGCATAAGCTCGGTCAAGGAGACGAAAGCGGCTCAGGACATGGCCACGGCGCTTCAGGTGAAGGCAACCAGCCTGCAGCAGCGCGTCGAGGACCTGAGCGGCGGGAACCAGCAGAAGGTGAGTATCGGAAAGTGGCTGGCCGCCGATTGCGACGTCCTGATAATCGATGAGCCCACGGTGGGCGTGGACGTGGGGGCCAAAGAGCAGATACACCGTCTGATCTGGGACCTCGCGCGGAAGCAGCGTAAGGCGGTTATACTGATATCCTCGGATATGCGCGAGATCATACGGGTATCGAGCCGTATTCTGGTGTTCAAGGACCAGCGAATCGTCGGCGAACTGGCAGATGTCGACGATCCCATCAAGACATACGACGAGATCAGCACCGCGATTGGGCGGTATCTGGCCTGATGCTGGTGCTCTAGGGGTTGGTTATGGAGAAGAAAGTAGTTGATATGGAGCCGGCTGCCGAGGCGAAACAGCCGTCCGGCAAGAAGGTGGCGGCAGGCAAGGGTGAGCTGGTGAGCGGGCGGACTCTGGGCCTGGTCATGTCCGCGGCAATACTGGTCGCGGTTCTGACGCTTACGCCCAAGAGCACGTTCCTGTCCACGGACACGATGGCGTTCATCTCGAACTACGTCGCGTTCTGGGCGATGCTGGCGCTGGCTCAGGCCATGTGTCTGGTGGTTGGCGGGATGAACCTTTCGGTGGGCGCGATCTGCAGTATAACCACGGTTGTGCTGGGGCTTTGCCTGGACAGTCGCTACCTCGGCCTATCCGGGTGCATTGCTGTGCCGATAATGATGCTCGCCGGCTGCGTGGCCGGCTGGATAAACGGCCTGCTGATAGTCAAGCTCAAGATCAACTCGTTCATAGTCACGTTGTCGACAATGTTCGTGTATATGGGTCTTCGTTCGGGCATATCCGGAGGTGACTCCTACAATCGTTTGCCGCAGTCGTTCAAAACTATTGGAAATGGGACTGTGGCAGGTTTGGGTGTGCCGTATCTCATCCTGGTTGTGGTGGCGGTCCTTGCGGTGATGGCATTCGTTTTCAATCGCACTGTGTTTGGGCGCAGGCTTTTGGCTACAGGCGGCAATGCGGAGGCGGCCAAGCTCTCGGGTGTTGATACGGACAAGATGACCGTTTGGGCAAACGTGCTTTCCGGCCTCTTCGCTGCCCTTGCCGCGGCGTTGTATGCCTCATACATGGGAGTTGCGACACCGGGAACCGGTGACGACTGGGTGATCATATCTTTCGCTGTCGCTATTATCGGCGGCACGGGTCTGAGTGGCGGGCTGGTTTCGATGACCGGCATATTGATGGGCGGCGTGATTGTGCAGCTTATCAAGTATGGCATTGTTCAGGTGATGAAGAGCAGCGATTACTACGCGAACTGCTTTTTGGGCGCTTCCATCCTGCTGGCAATTGTGGTGGACAGGGTTCGGGAGACTTACGACGAGAAAGCGAGGTCGTCCGCCGGGCGGGCGGGCCGGAAGACCGGTCCGGGACAGGATACCGGCCCGTAGTGTGAACCCGGTATTGTGTTTGACTGCCGTTTTGTGCGATTATATTGTAGCAACATAAGGAGATTCAACCATGGCATTACCCAATGCACCCGAAGTGAAACTGGCGATTGTGGGCGTCAGCAGGGACTGCTTCCCCATAGACCTGACACGTACCAGGCTAGGCAAGGGACAGTTTGATAGGTTCTTGCAGGGGAGAACTGAACTAGGGGTTTGGGAGCATGGCGAGTAGATCAAGCATGAAGGATCCTTGGGTCAATAGCCCCGATCTGATTCGGAGGTTCTCCGACATCAGGCCTCATTATGAAAAGTTGTGCAGTGAGGTTCAGTATATCTTGCAGAAGCGGCTCCAGGCTGCCGGGATTGAGACAGCGTCAGTGACTTGTCGTGCGAAGACGCTGGGCAGCTTCCTGGCGAAGGTGGATCGCAAGTCATATAGTGATCCATTCAAGGATATAGCCGACTTCGCAGGCGCGAGGGTTGTCTGTTTGTATTTGGACGATATACCGGCGATTGAGGGGATCGTTCAGGCTGAGTTCGAAGTGGATGCACGAGTGGACAAACTCGCTGAGAAGAAACCGAACGAGTTTGGCTATGGCGCTCTACACTTTGTTGTCCGCTTAGGCGAGAAGTCGTCGGGTGCCCGTTATGATGATCTGAAGGACCTCAGATGCGAGATTCAGGTCAGGACCGTTCTGCAGGACGCATGGGCGATCATTGCTCACCATCTTGTATACAAGAACGAAGACGCGATTCCTTCAACGATCCAGAGGCAGCTTAACGGTCTTGCTGGGGCACTAGAGACTGCGGATAATCAATTTCAACAAATACGCAAGCAACGACAGGCTTACGTCGAGGAAGTACGTGGATCACGGGACGAGCCAACGCGGTTCCTGGCTACGGAGTTGAACCTTGATAGTTATCGTGAGTACCTGCAGTGGCGTTTCCCTGATAAGCCCGTCGATGCATTTGAAGGGCAGCTTGCGACCAATTTCGGGATAACGCAGGAAGCAGGATACAGAACCCTCGCCGATTTGCATAATGCATTGGACGATGACCTGCTTGCTCGCGCGGACCACGCCGTCAAGGAGTTGCTGTATTCCTACAGGTATAGTATCACCCCGGCTTGTGCCCATGTAACGCTTGCCCTCATAATGGGAAACCCTGAGCTGGCGAGACCACCGTGGGTAACGCCGGGGATATTCGTAGCCATAGAGATGTATGCACGCAGGAAACTGAGTAACGAATGACTAAGTTCACATGAGCTGTGGTCACGCGGCTTTGGCGATTCCGAATGCGCTCACCATATCTGACTAAAGGAGATATATAGATGGTTTTACCGAATGCACCTGACGTGAAGTTAGCGATTGTCGGCGTCAGCAGGGACTGCTTTCCCATTGAACTGACCCGTAAGAGACTCGGCACACTCGTCGATTCCTGCAAGGCAATAGGGATGGACGTGTTTGCATGCCCGACGATCATCGAGAGCGACAATGACATTGCTGCTGTTCTCGAAGAGGTAGATGATGCTGGCGCGAACGCGGCGGTGGTCTACCTTGGCAACTTCGGCCCCGAGGGCCCGGAGACGATATTCGCCGAGTACTTCGGTGGGCCGGTGATGTTCTGCGCCGCCGCGGAAGAGACCAAGACCAACTTGATTGGCGGGCGCGGCGACGCTTATTGTGGGATGCTCAATGCATCTTATAACATCGCGCTACGAAACCTGACGGCGTATATCCCGCAGATGCCGGTTGGGCTGCCGGATGAGCTTGCAGGCAAGATCAAGCACTTCGAGAGCGTCGCTCGCATCGTCTTGGGCGTGCTCAACCTCAAGATCTTCGGATTCGGCCCCAGGCCGCAGGACTTTCTGGCCTGCAACGCCCCAATCAAGCCGCTCTACAATCTGGGCGTCGAAGTGATGGAGAACAGCGAACTCGACCTTTACGTGCTCTATAACTCGATTGCCGAGAACGACCCGGATATCGCGCCGACCGTGAAAGACATGACCGCCGAGTTGGGCAAGGGCAATGCCTATCCGGACCTGCTGCCCAAGCTGGCCAGATTCGAGGTCGCCCTGAGCAGGTTCTACGAAGAGAACCTGGGGTCTCGCGAGTATGGCATCTTCGCCGACAAGTGCTGGCCGGCTTTCGAAAAGGCCTTTGGGTTCGTGCCATGCTATGTCAACTCCCGCCTGGCGACCAGGGGGATTCCGGTGGCCTGCGAGGTCGATATTTACGGCGCGCTGAGCGAGTATCTCTGCTACCTGGCGAGCGGCAAGCCCCCGACCCTTTTGGATATCAACAACACCGTGCCTGCCGACATGATCGGCGGAGCGGACCTCAAGGGCGCGACCCCGGAGGACCTGTTCATGGGCTTCCACTGCGGCAACACCCCGAGCTGCTGCATGAAGAACTGCGCCATGAAGTACCAGTTGATTATGAACCGCCTGATGGAGAACCCGAATGCGGAGCCGGATATCACCCGCGGTACTCTCGAGGGGCAGCTCAAGCCGGGTCCGACCACGTTTTTCAGACTGCAGGGCAATGCCGAGGGGGATTTGGTCAGCTACATCGCCGATGGGCATATTCTGGACATCGACCCGATGAGCTTCGGCGGCCTGGGCATTTTCGCGATTCCGAACTTCGCCAGGTTCTATCGCCACGTCCTGATCGGCAAGCAGTTCCCGCACCATGGGGCTGTCGCGTTTGAGAAGTGCGGCAAGGCGCTGTGGGATGCCGTCGCGATGCTGGGTGTGGAGGATATCAATGCCCCGCTGCCCAGGAGCATGTGGTATCCGGGGGAGAATCCGTTCGAGGTTGTGTAATGTCACTCAAAGTCGCGGTTATTGGCGCGGGGAGCGTGGGGTTCACTCGTGGGATGGTCCGCGACATTCTCTGCGTGCCTGAGTTCCAGGACACCCGGTTTGCGTTCATGGACATAGACCAGCGCAATCTGGATATGGTGTATCAGCTATGCAAGCGTGACATAGAATCCGCCGGTCTGGCGGCGATGGTCTCGGCCACCATGAACCAGCGCGAGGCGATTACGGGGGCCAATTACGTGCTGTCGTTCGTCCGCGTGGGCAAGCTGGAGGGCTTCGAGACCGATATCGAGATTCCATTGAAGTATGGCGTGGACCAGTGCGTGGGCGATACGCTGGGCCCGGGCGGGATTATGTATGCGCAGCGGTCTATCCCTGTCTTGCTTGGGATATGCAAGGATATGCGGGAGGTTGGCGCGCCGGGCGGCATTTTCCTGAACTATTCCAACCCCAACGCGATGAATACCTGGGCGTGCAATCAGTATGGCGGGGTCAAGACCATCGGATTGTGCCACGGGGTCATGGGCGGGCACTGGATGATCTCCAAGGTCCTCGGCCTGCCCCAGAAAGAGGTCGATATCATCTGCGCGGGGATCAATCACCAGACGTGGTATATCAGCGTCAAGCATAAAGGCGTGGAGTTGACCGGGAAGCTGCTCGAGGCTTTCGAGAAGCATCCCGAGTTCAGCAAGACCGAGAAAGTGCGCATAGATATGCTGCGGCGGTTCGGGTATTTCAGCACGGAGTCGAACGGGCATCTCAGCGAATACGTGCCGTGGTATCGCAAGCGGCTGGACGAGATCGAGAAGTGGATCGATTTGAGCAGTTGGATTAACGGCGAGACCGGCGGATATCTGCGCGTGTGCCGGGAGGGCCGCGACTGGTTCGAGCACGACTTCCCGAACTGGATGAAGGAGCCGCCTTACACATTCGAGCCCGAGAAGCGCGGTCGGGAGCATGGTTCGTATATCATCGAATCGCTGGAGACCGGGCGGATGTATCGGGGCCACTTCAATGTGACCAACGGCGGCTGCATCACCAACCTACCGCCTGATTGCTGCGTGGAGGTGCCGGGTTATGTCGACGGCAACGGGATCGGGATTCCCATCGTCGGTGATCTGCCCCTGGGCTGCGCGGCTGTCTGCAATGCAAGCATCAGCATGCAGCGATTGAGCGTGGAGGCGGCTGTGCATGGCGACGATACGCTGCTTCGGCAGGCGATGATGATGGACCCGCTCACGGGCGCTGTCTGCGACCCGCCCGAGATCTGGCAGATGGTCGATGAGATGCTGGTGGCCGGCGAACGGTGGCTGCCGCGGTATAAGACAGCGATAGCCGACGCGAAAAAGCGCCTCGCCGGGCCGAATCTGATTCCGACTAGGGATGACTTCAAGGGCGCTGCAAGGCTGCACACGAAGACTGTCGACGAGATGGCCGCCGATCAGGCCGAGGCCGCGAAGAACGCGGCCGCGGCCGATAAGGGGAAGTTGACGCCTACTTCCTCCTGATCCGGCGATAGACCTCATCATCGTTACGTTTGCCAACCAGTTGGATATCAAGCGTATCGCCGTCGATCCGGTAGATGATTCGATACTCGCCGGCGTCCGCTCGCAGCAGATCGGAGCCGTGCAGTTTCTTGTGGTCATTGGGGTAGGGGTTTTGCGCAAGCTCGATGATCTTCAAAAGGACCTGCCGGGCGTGTTTGTCCGGCAGGCCCCTGATGAACTTTAGTGCCTCACTTGTCAGGTGTGGAGTCGGCATTTATCCCCAGGACCTCCTGGAAAAGCGCGCGGGTTTCCTCATCGCCGGCATAGCCTCCGGCTGCAGCCGCCCGCGCCCGTGCCGCCCAAAGCGCGTCTTCAAGCGCTTCGAGCCGCTTGTATTGCTCGTTCGAGATCACTACCGCGATTGGACGGTCCCGGCGAGTGATGACGACCGGCTCGCGCTGGGCCGTGTCTATAAGCTCCCCAAATCTGTTTTGCGCGTCTTTCGAGGTGATTGTGGTCATAGCATGCACTCCGGTAGTTACTATAGCTATTATACCCCAAATACCTACTTCTTGTGTATATACTTCTCCGGGTTCTTATCGAACTTGGGTTTGCAGCCGGGGCAGCAGAAGTAGTAGGTCTTGCCCTTATAGACAGACTTGCCGGCGGCCTTGGTGACGTCGGGGATCTTGTTTCCCATGACGGGACAGACGGCGGAGACGATCTTTTTCGAGGCCGCGGGTTTGTGCCCGGCGGGCTTGGATGGTGTCGCCTTGGTCATGGCACACTGCATTGCCGTCGATTTGCCGCCGCAACATCCGCACTGGGCGAAGGCCGGCATAATCGAGAATGCGAAAGCCGCAAGGCAGGCGATAGTGATAACTGTTTTCTTCAAGTGAATTACCTCCGGTGTCTTTGGGCCTTATCTTTCTCCGATTGCCCGGGTGATCTGTTCCCGAGCGACGTTTTGTTGATAGAGCGCCTCGGCATACATGGTCCGCGCTCTGGTGAGGGCAGCAAGCGAGTCCAGCACCTCCACGTTCGTGGCTTTCCCGGCCTCGTATCTCATTCTTATTACCCGATAGTCCTCCTCGGACTGCGCGATCGCGGGCTGGGCGAGATCGGCGTTTTTCGACGCCGCGGTGAACTGGGTGTATGAAGCCGCCACTTCTTTGGATACGGCCAGCAGCGCATCTCGCTCGTCGGCCTGCATCTGCAGGAGCATTGCGTTGGCTTCGTCGACGGATGATTTCCTCAGACCGCCGTCAAAAATCGGCAGCGCGGCCGCAATCCCGACCAGATAGCCGGTGTCGGTGGCGCCGTTCACGCTGTCACCTTTCATGACGGACAGGTCGGCCATCGCGGTTCCATAAACTTGGGGTTTGTAGGCGCTTTTCGCGACCGCGATATTGGACTGGGCGGAACGGGCTCGCGCGCGGGCTGCCTGGATCTCGGGACGCTGCTTGATTGCTGTCGCCTGCAATTCATCGAGAGAAGGGGGCGCGGCCGGAGCCGCAAGCTCCTGCGTGACGGTCAGTTGCGAGGACTGCGAAATGCCCATCATGTTCTTCAGATCGATCAGAGCCATTTCGACATCGCGCTGGGAGTTGTTGAGCTGCTGCCGGGCCTCGGCGAGGTCGGTCTGGTTTCGCAGGAGGTCGTAGCGGGCAATGCGGCCCTCGGCGTAGGCCGATTCGGCTATGCGCGCTCGCTCGGTGGCCTCATCAACCCGCTTTTGATAGGCATCCACGTACTTTTGGACCAGCAGCGTCTGGTAGTAGGCGTTTTTTACCGCGAGGGCAGTGTCGAGTTCAACCGTCACTGCATCGCACGATGCGGCGTCCTTAAGTGATTGAGCGCTGTTTATTCGGCCGCTCAGGCTTCCGCCTGTGTATACCGGGAACATCGCCATGACGTTCTGATCCAGGCGGGGCTTATCGGCTGTCAGGCTGAAGTTGCGCGGCTCGACGGCGTCCGGGCCGGGGAACACCATCGGCATGTTATTCAATGTGCCGAACGTGGATGTCGAGACCTGTGGCCTGGTCATAGCCTTCGCCATCCCGACTCTCGCCGCTGTCGCCGCGACCAACGCTTTGCGCGAGGCCACGCTGGGGTTGTTTTGCAGCGCCACGTCCACTAGTTCCTTGAGGCCGGCGTTCGATATGTTCTTGATCGGCAGCCCGGCCTTGTCCTGCTGGGCGGGGCACGGCAGGGCGCAGAATACGATAAGCGCGGCCACAATAACTCGAATCATCATTTGCTCTCCAATCCATCATCGGCGAAGTGCGCGGTTACCGGCCATTCCCATTTGCGCCTAAGTATACGCAGGTTCAGCGACTTGATCAGGTCGTCGACATACGTGTGCATGATCGGGATGTCGAACAGGCTGAGGATGGTGCCCATAATCAGGCCGCCTAAAATGACCGTCCCCAGCGGTTGGTAGGCGTCCATGCCGGTCTTTGGGAAGAACGCGACCGGGATCATAACCAGGATCGTGATCATCGACGTCATGAGAATGGGCCTGAGCCTCTGCGGGCAGGCCTCGGCGACCGCTTGGTCTCTGGGCACGCCCCTGTCTCTGTAGCGCGCGATCATGTCTATGAGCAGGATGGCGGTCGTGATGTCCATGCCTGTGAGCACGATCACGGCCATGATGGAGACCGTCGAGAACGCCTGATGCGCCAGGAACAGCGCCAGGAACACGCCGGCAAGTTCGAGGGGCAGGCTGAAGACCATCTGCAGCGGCTGGAGGAAGCTGCGGAACTGGGCGACCAATACCAGGAAAATGAATATCAGCGCGATTCCCAGCCCCCTCAGCAGCCTCGCGAAGCTGTCCATCATCTGGGTCATGTCGCCGCGCGCTTCCAGGCCATAGCCGGGCGGGAAGTTCACATTGGCCATCGCGTTCATCATCAGGTCCATCGTGACGTCCATGGACGGCTTGTCGTTGGGGCCTTTGCGATAGAAGCCGTTGATCGAGACCACCCTGCGGCCGCCGTCGTGCTCGATGAGCGTCGGGGCGTATTCCTTGTGAATGTTCGCCACGCTTTTCAGCGTCACCTGGCGGCCGTCGGGGGCTGCTATATACATGCTTCCGAGGTCGGAGTAGTCTTTTCTCTGGTCCTGCTCGTAGCGCACGAGCACGGTGTCCTGCTTGAGGTTCGGCAGGCGGTACCATTCATTGGTGAGGCCGCCCCTGAGTGCGTAGTAGGCCTGCTGAGAGATATCGTCGGGAGAAAGCCCGAGGGCCTGCGCGCGCTCGGGGATGACGTCGATCTTGTAAGACGGCTGCATCATATCCCAGCTTGTCGCGGCCTGATACATCCCCTTGGTCTGGTCAGCGATGTCCAAGACCTGCCGGCCCATCAAGCTCAGGATATTGAGGTCCTTGCCGTGGACCAGCACGGAGACGGGGGCGAGCGAGCTTGCCATCACGTCCGAGCCCATCTCCTTGATCTGCAGCCTGCGGATGCCGGGGATGGTCCCGGTGGCCTGTTTCTGGACGGCGTCCATGATCTGCCAGATGTTGAGTTGGCGGGTGTCCTTGTCGGAGAGCGTGATCATCATTGTGGCGGCGTTTGCCTGGGGCATCGCGTAGCCGGTATACATGGGGCTGAAGCTCTCGAACATCGTCTCCGCGCCGATCTCGGTGGAGACTTTCTCGATCTCGGGATACTTTGCCATTATCTTCTCGAGGGCGGTTGTGGCTTTCTCTGTCTGGGCGAAGCTGGTCCCCGGGGCCATTTCAAGCACGCCATAGGCCTGGCCGACGTCCGCGAGCGGCATCATCTCCGAGCCGATGAAATGATAGAATGTGAAGCCGATTATCATTGTGGCCAGGATTCGGGCCAGGTTCGAGAACCTATGTTGGAGCATCCATCGGATAATTCTGCCATATCCGGTTTCCATGCGGTCCAGTGAATGTTGAATCGGGCCGAGTATAGCTTTGTAGAAGAATTTGCCGCGTTCTTGACCAAGTTCGGAATGCGGCTTCAGGAGGTTCGCGCAGAGCAGGGCCGTCAGGGTGAATGAGACCAGCATGGAGGCCAGCAGCGCGAAGATGATCGGCCAGACCAGTTCGACGAACATGAGCTGCACTATGCCGCCCGAGAACAGCAGCGGCGTCAGCGCGAGCACGAGGACCAGGGTGGATGCTATGACCGCGAGCCGCACCTCGGCGATGCCGTCGATTGTCGCCTGTTTCGGGCTTTTGCCCATGCGCATGTGCCGCTCGACCGCGTGGATGTCGATAATCGAGTCGTCGACAAGGCGGCCGATGGCGAGCAGCAGGCCAATCAGCGTGCCGGAGTTCAGGGTCATCCCCATCGGCATCAGCATCGTGATCGCCATCGCAAGCGAAATCGGGATAGTGATGAGCGCGATTATCGTCCCGCGCCACTCACCCAAAAACAACAGCACCGCGATTGCCGTGAGCAGGATGGCTATGCCGAGTTCCTCGAACATGTTCTTGAACAGAATACCGACGAAGTGCGCGTTGTCATACGCGACCTCGAACTTCACGCCTGGGTTCTCTTGTTCGAGCCGGCTCAGGACTTTGCGCACTGCGGGGACTATCTGAGCCGAGCTTGCCGCCGGGTCCTGGATCACGCCGGCCTCGATGGACTCCTTGATCTTGCCGTGGTCCACAAAGTGATAAGCGCTGCGCCTTTCCCAGTGCGTGTCGATGACCCGTGCGACATCACGAACGTAGA
>Ga0209777_10004647_pt1 | contig 16130 bp, 12 predicted proteins | sample FrelakmetHBP12HB_FD_187147 | JGI IMG/M metagenome (GOLD analysis project Ga0209777, IMG submission 187147) | Freshwater lake sediment microbial communities from the University of Notre Dame, USA, for methane emissions studies -HBP12 HB (SPAdes)... | ecosystem: Environmental > Aquatic >...
AGCAGGTCAAAATTATGGCTGGGAAGGCAGATCTCCTCCCATTACATAATGCTCCGGAAGTATTATTCCCGGAGAATAAATGCCGCCCGGGACCCGTCCAGACAGACCACCCGGACCCGGGTGGTTTATCACGAGAGCCAGAGATCCGGGCGGAATCATATCGATCATACGTATCTTCTTGATGTCGGCAGCGAGATGGATATCCAGCAGGTCATTGAACACGCTGGGAACATCTCAAATATTGAAATTGTAGCACCGCCCCACCCCAGGACCCGCTATTTTGAACTGAGAATATCAGAGTTCAGAGAGGAAGGTTCATCGCTGATCGATGATCTCCAGATATACCCGGAGCTTGTTACGAAGAAATCAGATATTAAGTTCCGGAGGTTTTTATTAAAACGAGGTTCTTCAACAATCACTGAAAGACTCGGTGAAAAGGAAAGTATGTCTGAAACCCAGTGGATCTATAGTCATGATTTCCACCTTTTTGGGATCATCCATCCGGAGGACACTCTTAATCAGATGGTTGATCGGATTATTGCGAAACTTGACGAGATCGTCACTTCCATACAAAGCGGTTCACGCGTCTCCTCCCATCTTGAAGTCACGCAGACCCTCAGGGAAGCATTCGATGCAGTGATAGAAAAACCCAGGCCCGCAATTCCCACACCCGTCAAAATGGCGGAGTCCGCACAGCGTTCTGCAGCCCAGCTCAGCATTGACCAGAATGAGAGGGGCAGGAGAAAATTACAAAGAGAGATCCTGCGGGATTTCGACATGTTTGGCATAACACCGAACTCGTTTGGCGGTTCCAAAAGGGCTATTGAAAAAATTAAAATCCCCGAAAATGTCGATATCAAAAAACAATTGGCCCTGATCAAAGAAATCCAAGATGATGACTGGCTGTATGAATAGAGATTGCGTAAGTGGATTTGCGGATCTTTTTATGAGCTACTGGGAGCCAGAGAATTCTTTTAGGGAAGTAATTGATTCTTTGTGGGATCGGTTCATGCGGAAATTTACGTGTACTCAAATAAGATTTGATCCGATCTCAATTTTTTTGCCTTAAACTTTTTCCCCCGTTCTTATAATTGTAGGCATATGACGTATTCAATACGTAAAATTGTCGATAATCTCCGATTGGATGAAGTTTCAGAATGAAGAAACTTTGCTGATTTATTAGAAGTAATTAAATGGATAATCTGGTAATTCTTATTTAAACTGGTGTATTAATGGACTTTCTCATAACTAATGATGTTGAATTGCATTCAATTCCAAAAAATACATCTGATCCATCTATTGTTGATGAGATATATTCAATCGGTTTACCCAGATTATTGGATCTGTATGCAAAATATGATGTAAAATCCACTTTTTATTTCACGGGCGATTTTGTGGAGCTGAAGCCTGAGGCAGTGGAATTGGTAAAAGAATACGGACATGAAATCGGATGCCATGGATATACCCATGATAACGACAAAGCATTTGATATATTGAGTCTTGAAGAGCAGATTTGTCATCTGAATCGTGCGAAAAGAATAATTGAACCAATTTCGGGCCCCATACGGGCATTTAAAGCACCAGCATTAAGGATAAATGAAAATACGATTAAAGCCCTCGAAATTACAGGATTTTTTATCGACTCTTCAGTTGCATCTCAGCGATTTGATGGTCCTTTAAGTTTTGGCTCGAAAAAAAAACTGAATTGGCTATTAGCTCCCCGTTTGCCCTATCACGCTTCATGCGATTCACCATTTAAAAAAGGAAATTCCCCTATTTTAGAGATCCCTATATCCGCAGCAATTTTCCCGTACATAGGAACATTCATGCGAATGAATCCCAAATTATTTGTATTACTTGAAAAAATGCTTTTTATTGAGTCCGAAGTTACACAAAAACCGATTGTTTTTATTTTCCATCCCAACGAATGTCTGGATTATAAAGGGAATCCTGAAAGAAAAATGATTATTGAACGGAGATCAAAATCATATCTGGAATATTTGTTTGCTGATAAAGTGCGACAAAATCTCAAGTTAAAGAATCTTGGATTGAATTCCATTAGACTTCTTGAGGATATGATAAAAAGAGGAAAACAGTCGGGATTTAATTTTATAAGTGCAAGCGATTATGAGAGAAAAACCATAAGGACCTGAGAATGAAAATTTTTATTACAACAATGGATGAGCCGTATTTTATGAATCCCTTTATATCAAAAATAATAAAAGAAAGGAATAAAGATATCATTGGCCTTGCATCTTCAAAAGGAGGAAGGCTTACTACTAAACGTAAACGTGTTGATATTTCTTATGCAATTACTCTTTTTTTAATTCTGGGGATGAAAAATTCATTAAAAATTGGTTATACATCACTTCTGTTTTTATTTCAAAAGAAGGTCTCAAGATATTTTCCCCTAAAAAATCCATTATCCATACTTCAAATAGGTCAACAATTGAATATTCCGATATGGGAGGTCGATACTGTCAACGATGCTGCATTTCTTGCTATTCTTGAGGATTTAAAACCGGACATTATCATTAATCAGGCACAGGAAATCGTAAATTCCAAATTCATACATATTCCAAAATATGGTGTATTAAACAGACATGCTTCATTATTACCAAAAAACCGTGGACGGTTATCTCCATTCTGGGTTCTTCTGAAAGGTGAAAAAGAGACCGGTGTTACTATCCATTTTGTTTCAGAGGAGATTGACCGAGGGGATATTATTTGTCAAAAAAAAATTATTGTTGCCCAAAGTGACGACTTTTTTTCATTAACTAACAAGGGATACGATATTGCAGCAGATTTAATGCTTGATGCATTAAAAAAGATTGAATCCGGTAAATTCGACACAATTACCAATGATCCCACCGAAGGAAATTATAATACAATACCCTCATTAAAGGATGCAATAAACTATAAAAAAAAGATTATTTCTAAACTGGCAGGGAGATAAAGCGAAACATGAAAGTTTTAATTCAAATCGGACATCCAGCGCACGTGCATTTTTTTAAAAATATAATCTGGTCTTTAAAAAAGGATGGGCACAATGTGCACATTATTGCACGGAAAAAAGACGTTACCCTCCAACTTCTTGAAAAATATGGATTTGAATATTCTCCAATTAATTTTTTTTCAAAATCCCGTATTGGCAAATTAATTGATTTAATAAAAACTGATTTCTTATTATATAAAATTGCCAAAGAATATAAACCCGATATTATGATAGCCATCGGTTTGCCGAGCATTACCCACGTTGGCAAACTTCTCAGAATCCCGAGTATTTATATTACTGACACCGAAGATGCAACACTCGCAAATAATCTTGCAAAACCATTTGCTTCTGTCATATGCACACCCTCATCTTTTAAATTGGATTTTGGGAAAAACCATATTAGATTTAAGGGTTTCAAAGAACTTGCATCTCTTCATCCCAACTGGTTCAAACCAAACCCTGCAATTCTTCAGGAAATCGGGCTGGAAGAGACAGATCCTTTTATCATAGTTCGTTTTATATCATGGAATGCAGCCCATGATATCGGACAATATGGGGTCCGAGATAAAATCGGATTGATTAAAACTCTTGAAAATTACGGGAGAGTAATACTGACTATTGAGGGGGATCCTCCTATAGAACTCAAACCATATTTGGTTAAGATTTCTCCTGAAAAAATACATACCCTGCTCTCGTATGCAACGCTTTATGTAGGGGAAGGTGGAACTATGGCAACGGAAGCGGCAATACTTGGAACACCATCAATCTTTGTTTCATCTTTTGCAGGTACAATGGGGAACTTCATCAAACTTGAAAAGACCTATGACCTTCTCAACAGTTTTGCTGATAGCAATGCTGCCTTAGATAAAGTCATTGAGATACTCCAGAACAATAAAAGCAAAGAGAGCTGGAAGTCCAAAAGGGAACTGTTGCTCAAGGATAATATTGATGTGACTGCGTTTATGATCTGGTTTATTGAGAATTACCCTAAAAGCTTTGAAAAGATGAAAAATAAGGCAGTATTATGATATCACTTTATCATAATACTGAGGATTCTTTCAGTCTCTATGGGATTCAGCATTTTATTGAAAAAACCGGCATCGCTATTGAAATAAACAAGCCATCTACATCTGGCATTGCGATTACCTATGGCATAGAGCGCAAAGGGGAGTTTCTCATAAACATAGAGAAGAATGATGTACAAAACCATATCTGTGGAAGGATCTCCCTGGATAAAGAAAAAATTCCCCTCTGTGAAATCCCGCATGATACAGGCTCCGGACGCGAAACTTTTGCATATTTTGAAACCGCAGAAAAACGATATCCCTGTCAGACAACACATGAAGGAAGAATTGATATTGGAATCGATATTTTTAAGGAAACCGGATATCTGTTATCAGGACATCTGGATACCATTCGGCAGAAACTTGATGAAACAACCAGAACAGAGATCACATCAATACCGATTGTTGATGCTCTTGAAAACCTCCTCTTTTCATCGATTCTTAACGCTTGCGACGCATTGCACATTCCCCTTGTTCAGAAATCGTACTGGCCTGATAATAAATCATTTGCCGTATGCCTGACCCATGATGTGGATGAGCTGAAAAAGACCTACCAGTACGTTACCCGTCCGGTCATGTATATACTGGGGGGAAACTTACAGGGTTTAAAGGGCCAGCTGAACTCATTTTTTCAAAAAATCAAAGGGAATGAGCCCTACTGGACATTTGAAGATATTTTCGCCATTGAAAAGACATTCCGGGCAAAATCCACATATTTTATTCTTAAAGAAAGTGGTAAACCCATGCTCCTCTCAAAACAATCCTGGTCTGTTTATGGGAGAAACCGTAGTCTCGAGAGTCCTGAAATGCAGATGCTTATACAGAAATTAATAACAAACGGGGACGAGATTGGGGTTCACGGTTCATATTTTTCCTATAAAAATCCCCAGCTGCTTTTGCAAGAAACTCGGGAACTTGAACAATTAATCAATACTACAGGAATCGGTACCCGGCAACACCATCTCAATCTTAATATACCTGAAACCTGGGAGTACCAAATTCAGGCAGGACTAAAATATGACTCCTCTCTTGGATTCAATGATGCAATCGGTTTCAGATGGGGGACGTCATTTCCGTTTTTCCCCCATAATGGAATAGAAAGAATCGACATTCTTGAGATCCCCCTCATCATCATGGACAACTATCTTGAAACATTGAAGAATAAAGAAAAGGCATGGCTTTCGCTTGCAGAAGAAGTCGAACGATACCAGGGGGTTCTGACGCTTTTATGGCACTCCTGTAATTTCAACACGCTGGAATACCCGGGATATCGGGATACCTATGTTAAAATTATTCAGTACTGTCAGGAAAAAGGGGCCTGGATAGCACGAGCCGGGGATATTTATGAATGGATATACCAGCGTAACCGGCAAACCTTCTCCTACTTCTACAAGGATTCTACATGTACGATTATTCCTTCTGATACCCGTTCGGAACTTTTTTTTACCGTGTATCTGCCTCAAGGTACAGATGCCATTATTCATTCAGAAAATGTAGACATCATTGGGAGAGAGGGGAATTATATGTCTATCAAAACTCACGATATTAACAATAACAACGAGATTGTTCTTGGTATTGTATGACCGTTGAAATTCGTATAGCTCAGAATGAAGACGCGACAGAATGGAATACGATTATTTCCCAATCTCCACATGGCACTATTTTTCATCAATGGGCCTGGTTAAAGATCACAGAAAAGCATACCGGCACGAAATTGTACCCACTTATCGGGATAAAAGGCGGCATACCGGTAGGAGTAGTTCCGTTGTTTTTTCAAAAAAAAGGACCTGCCAGAATGGTGTTTTCCCCGCCCCCCCACGCAGCTCTTTTCTATCTCGGGCCGGTAATGGCAGGATACGATACCTTAAAACAGGAAAAACGGGAACATATGTACTTCGATTTCCAAAATTCAGTTGAAAATTTTATTAACAACGATTTAAAAGCGAATTATGTCAGCATTTCACTCTCTCCCGGGCTTCAGGATCCCCGTCCTTTTTCCTGGTCTGGTTACGCTATTGAACCAAATTTTGATTATGCAGTCGATCTTTCAACAGGTATGGATTTTCTTTATTCTTCCCTCGATCGCAAACAGCGTGCTGATTTAAAAAGGGCAAAAGGAAAGGGGATGACCGTTGAAATTGGGACAAAAAAGGATTTTGAGACAATACTTGATCTGATGGATATCCGTTATATACAACAGGCAAAAATTGTAACCGCATCAAGAGACTATTTTTTGGATCTCTATGAGGTCTATAAGGATAACCTGAAAATTTTTGTTGTAAAATTCGAAGGAGAGATTATTACAGGCACTATTGATCTTGAGTATAGGGATTCACTCTATTGCTGGATCGGAAATCCCAAACCAATAAATCCCATATCTCCATCACCCAATGATCTTCTCATAAGTGAGTGTATTCGGTATGCATCTGAAAATGGATTAAAATATCACACAACATTTGGTGCAGCGGGTGATGAGCGGTTGTATACATATTATGCTACAAAATTTAATCCGGAATTGAGAGTTCGTTATACTGCAACAAAAAAATCATTTCTCACAGAAATATTAAAGGAAGGATATAAAAATATTCTGAAACCTCTACGGGGAAGAATGAAGCATCTCATGGTAGAGGAAACAATACCCAAAATAAATGATAATTAAATTACCTCATGGAAATAATTAATTCACATCATGCAAACTTTATCGGAAGAGTGGAGGATTATATGTGTATCAAACTCTATTCTTAACAAAAACCGGAATTGTTGTTAATAGTGTATGACAGTTGAAATCCGCATAGCTCAGAATGATGACGCAAAGGGATGGGATGAGATTAATTTAAAATCCCCCCATGGTACTCTTTTTCATACATGGAATTGGTTAAAGATTACAGAAAAACATACCCAAACAACGCTCTACCCGTTTATCGGATTGAGAAGCGGCACGCCTATTGGCATATTTCCGTTGTTTTTCCAAAAAAAAGGACCTGCAAGGATGGTGTTTTCCCCGCCCCCCCGTGCAGATCTTTTCTATCTCGGGCCGGTAATGGTAGGATATGATACCTTAAAACAGGAAAAACGGGAACATATGTATTTCGATTTCCAAAATTCAGTTGAACATTTTATAAACAACGATTTAAAAGCGAATTATGTCAGCATTTCACTCTCTCCCGGGCTTCAAGATCCCCGTCCTTTTATCTGGTCGGGATATAGCTTTGAACTCCAGTATGATTATATAATCGATCTCAGCATAGGGCCGGTTTCCCTGCTCCACACACTTGATAAAAGAGGGCGTCAGAACCTGATCCACGCAAAAAAAAGAGGGATATACGTAGAAATCGGGGGAAAAAAGGAGTATGAAAAGATACTCGACCTGATGGATATCCGGTATGCACAACAGGGAAAAAACGTAATGGTATCAAGGGAGTATTTTTTAGATATTTATGAGACTTATAAGGATCACCTAAAAATCATTGTTGCATCACTTGATGGCAAGGTTATCACAGGATCTATAGATTTTCAGTACAGGGATACCCATTACAGCTGGATTGGAAATCCCAAACCAAAAACCAATATATCCCCGTCGCCGAATGATCTTCTTATATGGGAATCTGTCCGCTATGCTTATGAACAGGGATTCCGGTATTACGTTACGATGAATGCTGCTGGTGATAAACGGCTGCATTCCTATTATGCATCAAAATTTGATCCGTATCTCAGAGCACATTTTACAATAAAAAAACATTCCTACCTGACAGGATTATTAGAAAAAGGATATACCAACATAACCAAGCCTTTGACGGGGAGGGGTGCTCAGCATGTATCCGGTGAATAACTGACATATATGAAATCTTATGAGAGGCGGGAATTTTTTATGCGTCATTATTGGTTCCTATCTTCAACGCGATACCTTTGGTGCACCCCACGTATACTATTTGCACAAGATCTATGACATTCCTTAATTTCTCAACGGGAAAAAAATTTTAAACCACGTCTCAAGAAAAATTATTTTAAATAATTCTTTCCCATGATTTCCTTTACCGCTGATATGTTCCTGGATGTATTTTTTCATTTTATTCAGATCGATATAGTCAGAACATAAAGGTTTTTTTTCAACAAACCATGAAATTAACAGGTGACGGAATGTCTCGTCCCGGAGCCATTCTGCTTCGGGTGTGGCAAATCCAATTTTATCTCGCCTTTGAAATATCTCTGGCGGTATTATATTTTTTACTGCATCTCTCAGAATGGACTTTGTCATCCCTTTCTTGATAATAAAATCCTCCGGCAAATGCATAACAAATTCCATTATCCGGTAATCAAGGAAAGGAACTCGTGCCTCTCGTGAATGAGCCATTGAATTGGTATCTTCCCAGTTCAACAGATGCTCGAGCTTGTAATTCATGTGAAATTCGAGTGCTTCATGGAGTGATCCGCATCGATAATACTGCTGAAAAAATGAAGACTCTACTGAATTATTATCAATAAGCTCTGGTGAAGCAAGGGATCTATTAATAAAATATCGTTCCCGCACAGATATTGGGATTAGTAAGAAAATCAAAGAAAGTATTCCGAATAAAAAATAACCACCTTTGATCAAGCCAAATAATTCCGAAAAAAATTTGCGAATCTTTCCTTTTTTCAGGATATTTTTCAGGTAAAAACCAAAAAAATAGTGATACCCCCCGAAGAGTTCATCAGCCCCTTGTCCGTCAAGTAATACCGTCACCCCGTTGATCTTTGCCAATCTATGAACACAGTATTGAGCATACGGTGAAGGTGAAGATACGGGTTCGCTGATGGCATGTATAAAAGAGAACAGATCCTTTTCTAGAGAGATTGCAGTGGGTTGTATTTTATAATTTGTCATGGATGCCGCTTTTGAAACGATGTCAATATATTTTGTCTCATCGAGTTTGAAATTCGGATATGTGGCAGAAAACGTGGCTATATCAGAAATGCCTGCATCCTTTATTATGCACGCAATGGCTGAGGAGTCGATTCCCCCGCTCAGGCAGGTTCCAACAGGGACATCGCTGATTAACCGCAATCTGACACTATCCTCGAGAAGAAATTTTAATGTATTCACGCAGTGAGAATATGATTCTGTAGTCTCATTACCAAAAGAAAATTTCCACCAACAAGTTTGTTTATAGTTCCTGTTTTTTAGATTGAAGGTCAGATAGTGACCTTTGGGAACCCTGTTTATGCCGGTAAAAAAAGTTTCATCCATATGTGATGTAATATTGTATAATAAAAAATCCCGGATTGCTTTGGTATTCGGTTGTGTTTCAACAATATGAGATAATATGCCCGAAATCTCGGACGAGAAAATAAATTTTCCTTCTTTAAAATAATAATACAGTGGTTTAACACCAATTCTGTCACGTGCGAGAAATAAATTCCCTTTATTTTTATCATAAATCGCAAATGCGAACATTCCGTTAAATTTGTGCAAACATTCCGGGCCCCACACAATGTAAGAATGCAATAAAACTTCGGTGTCGGTTTTGGATTTAAACTGAATCCCTTTTTTCTCAAGCTCTTCACGAATCTCTTGAAAATTGTATATTTCTCCATTATAGACAAGATAATAATTGTTACTCACATCAATCATGGGCTGATGTCCACGCTCAGATAAATCGATAATTGATAAACGGACATGTCCTAAAGAAATAAATTCGTCGGTATAAACGCCAGTATCATCTGGTCCCCGGTGTTTAATAGAATCATTCATGGTTTTTATAGAACGTACATCGTTCCAATTAAAACCATTAATACCACACATAGTATTCTCTCAACGTAGTTTGAATTTATTGTTTGTAAGATTGATTCAACCTCAATATCTATGATGCAAATGGTATAGAAGATTTTGTTATTCTAATTTTTAAAAATGGTATTCCAGTTAATCGATCAATATTGATATTCTTGTCATATTCCTGCCTTATAACGATCTTTCTCTTTCCGATTATTTTTTCAGGGTTTTTGAGGAAAGAAATTTCTCAAGGGAACAGAAGTAGACGATTAAGATAAAATTCCAACAAGTTACAATTATTTGCCTTAAATTCGTACTTTCTTAATAGTAAATACAAATGGTTCTGATAGTGACCTTACGCTCGATTGCCTTCTCAGGTACTGGGACCCAATATTTTTTTATGAATATTATTAAATTTTTTAGATTATTGTTTGTCCAGTCGTCGACCATGTTCGTCGTGCAAATGGTAAAAGTTATTGACTACCAGCACATGTATCCACAGGTATAGAAGATAAGATACATAATCCCACTCACTCCATCTTTCTTTTATACCAACAAATCCTGTTCTCTCTGTCCATTCGTGAAATACGCTTCACTGAAATGAATATGCTTGTCCGATTGGGCAGGGATTAATAATTATGACTTCCCTGCTAATCACCCTTCGATTGAGAGGATAGAACCATCAACGACAAAATGCTGCTATGGGGATTCCACAATTTTTCCTGATACCACTAATAATCCGCCAGTCTAGAATTTGAATAAGAATTTTCTTTTTTATTGCCTTAAGGGTTTTTGTCTAAAATATTTGTTAACTCCTGAAAGCTTCACATGCTGGTTACTTTATTTTTTCATTTCTCGACTCTTCAAGTTTTTATTAAAAAATGCCACCCCGACCTGCCGTGTGAAATAATAATACCAGAATATAATCATCCACGAGGAAAATAGAATCCAACCGATGTGGACATGAACCTGCTCCATTACTCCTGTCGGGCCAAAAAAAAATCCGCTCAGGGCAATCAGGACGATTCTACTAATATTTACACCATACGTCCCGAGATACCCTATGGCTATAAGGCCCAGACTTTTCCTTGTTATACTTTGGGGAAATGTTGTCACGACGATAATAAGTGCAATAGAAAATGTTCCTAACGATACAATTCCTGTACATTCACCTATTATTGCTAGACTGATCTGATCACCATGTTGAGAAAGGAACGTGATAATATTGCCATTTGTTACCGTATGCAAGCCAATATCATTCAATAAAGATGTAGAGAGCCAAATCGTAAACGGAATGAGAGGTTCCGTCAGAAGGTCTATATAATTTAAAAAAATCTTGTACCCGTCATATCCCATGATGGCAATAAACGGGATTATTACGGGTAATATCAGAGATCGCATTTTGAGCAGCCCGAAGAGTACGAGGCCCATACCAGATAATAAAACAGAATATTCCCCAATTGAGTAGGGAGGTTCGCTGATACCGAGGGGGATACTGATAAAACTCAGCACGCAGATAAAAAGACCAATCGTTATTACGATTATATTTTGTTTTTCCTTAAGATATTCAATTTTTTTTCTCGAGAGATAGATCAGTGCAACGCAGGATAAAAGCCAGATACCAAATGCGTCAAAAGTGTAGTATGTTTTCGTGACAACGAGTAAAAAAACAGCCAGTGAAAGAATGACAAACAAGATCCAGATTTTTGCTATCGTAAATGGATCCGGGACTTTCCTGAAAAATACTGCCATCGGTTCTTTACCTTTCACTTACATTGGAACTATATACTCTATGCAGAACTGTATCGGGTCTTTCTAATGAAGTTCTGATGATCATTTTTGTGATTTATTGAGCAATATATTCATCTATGTTGTCAAAAGTGCTTACAAACAAAAAAGAAATTTTTCAAAATATGAACCTAAATTATATAATCAAGTAAAACCTCTTGGGGAAACCTTGGAAATCGTTAATAGAATGCAAAATACTATTTATTAATGTTTTATGTCAGAGTGTTGGATTAGTAATCCAGAAATGAACCGATTCGGATGTAGAGCCGGTTTTTAATACCAAGGTAACTTTTTCCGGATACTGTTCATCAGCAGGCAGGACTGTGTTTACCCGCTCTTCCAGTGTTTCTCCACTATTTAGTGAAAATTGTTTGGTGTTAACGAGTTTATCATTGGCGTAGGTTTCTATCGTATAAGTCATCTGATGATTTTCTGATGAGGTTACTCCATAAACATAAAGAACGGTGTTATCATCGTGGTTGTATATAATGCTGCCCGGGACAAGATAGAGTGCTGAATACGATCCCTTTTGAATCGCCAGAAAAAAAACTGATGTCGCCAGGCCGAGTATAATAGCAATTATTACAGCAATTTTAATTACCTCATAATTTTTGTTTAATTCTAAATCACTGAACATATGTAAGCATTAAAATGAATTGGAAAATATTAAGGATATTGATCTTTCAATTTCAAATCTCTTCAAATAACATTCACTTAAATATTATTAAATTTTAGAGCAATCTGAGAGAGAGATTTGCCGGCAAATATCTTCGACAATAAAACTCAAAATGCGAGGAAAAAGATATTTTCTCCGAACAAATACACTAATAGTAACTATTTCCGATTTAATGAGGTAAAATTTTATAAGGGATCTATTCGATGAAAGTTTTAATTATCGGGGGAGATGGCGGGGTTGCATTAATTCTTGTGCAATCTCTCGGGAAACACGGTTTCGAGGTCGTTGTAGGATCTAAAGAGAAAAAGCCTATCGCTTCATATTCTAAATATTCCAAAAAGCATTTCCAGTATCTTGATCCAAAAAGATATCCCGATCAGTTTATTCAATGCATATTATCTGAGGTCAAAAAAGAGCACTATGATGTTCTCATTACTCTCGGTGGAGAAGGGATGCGGCTACTATCAAAGTATCGAGATCATTTTTTACCATTCGTAAAAATGCCGCTACCTGATCATGAAGTACTGATGAAGGCTGCTAACAAAGCAGAAACACTTAAAATAGCGATTGAAAATAATATTCCCTGCCCAAAAACGTATTTTATCAAAGATATTGAAGATGTCAAAAAAATCCAGAATGAACTTATTTTTCCGGTAATAATGAAACCTACAGAAAGTACTAGCTCAAAGGGACTCGAGTATGTTACGATAAAAGAAAAACTCATCGAAACATTCGAAAAAACTTCTCAAATTTTTGGAGAAACTATTATTCAGGAATTAATTCCTCCCGGAGGTGAAACGTATGGATTCGAAGCACTTTTCAGTAAAAACTCAGAACCAAGAGCCGTCTTTGTCCATAAAAGGCTTCGGGAGTACCCCATCACAGGAGGACCCAGCACGTTGAGGGTCGGGGTAAAAAACCCGGAAATAGAAAAACTCGGAGCACAATTACTTCAGATATTAGGATGGTATGGTGTCGCAATGGTCGAATTCAAAGTCGATCCCCGGGATAATACTCCAAAACTCATGGAAATAAATCCACGGTTCTGGGGATCATTATCCCTGCCTATAGCTTCGGGTGTCGATTTTCCCTATTTATTATGTAAAATGGCGATTAATGGCGACATTGATGGTTCTCTGGATTATAGAACTGGTATGAAATCCCGCTGGCTTTTTTATGGAGATTTCAAATACCTGTTGGCTGTTCTTAAGGGATATGCTACCCCCTGGGGATATCAAAGCCCCGGCAGGATTAAGACATTTCTTGAATTTATGAAATTTTATGAAAAAAATGTAACCTATGATTACCTATCATGGGATGACCCGATTCCCGGGATCATCAAGATTCTTTCGCCAGTTCTGATGAAGATTACTAGATCCATTTCTGCGTTTCATGATGACCCATAATACGCAAGACCTAAAAAAATTCAAAGGTCTAATCCATATTCATACAACCTATTCTTATGACGGGACGATGCCATTCGCAGACTTCGTGCATCATGCAAAAAACAAAAATTATGACTTTGTAATAATAACAGACCATGCTGAAAACTTTGATGATACAAAAATGCAGGTCTTCGTCAATGAATGCAAAAAAGCCACCCATGAAGACTTCCTGGTGATACCAGGGCTGGAATTTAACATCAACAACGAGATACATATTCTCGGGATAGGTATTGAAAATTATATTAATGAACCGGAACCCGAAGAACTAATCCGAAAAATACATGAAAATAATGGACTTGCGATTCTTGCTCATACTATTGTCTATACAAAGATTCCTTATGCACAATTAAACGATGTCGATCTCATAGAAATCTGGAATCCGCGCTATAGTGAGAGACTATCACCAAGCATAAAATCAATAAAAATATTGCATGAATTCAGAAAAATAAAAAAGATGTATATTGCATCAGGCGGGTTGGACCTGCATACCTTTGATGATCTTATACCCCTCTATCAATCAGTCATGTCAACCCAACTTAACCAAAAAGAGATCCTGAACTCACTGAAACACGGAGAGTTTACGATAATACATGGATCTATTGAATTCCCCTCTCTGAACGAGCCGGGAATATCCCTGACTGGATTCATCTATCTTTTTGCATTCATTCAATTTATTCCCAAAATAAGTAAAAAAATCATCAGAAAAATCTATAAAATGTGTACTTAAATTGCGAATAATTATCTATCTTTTTTTACGACGAGAACAAAACAGCCGATTTTTATTAAGCCGATTGAGTTAATACCGGTATCTTGTGTTTCGATGAATAGAGTATTCCAATCAAAGATGCAGGGATATTCCAATTTACATCATTGGTTACATTACAGAATTTATTTATTCCCCACGATTTTAATGAATGTTTGCCTGACGTCCCGCATAAAAAGAAATACCGGATACGGGATCTTTGTCAGAAATAACCATTTCATCTTTTCATTATTATGCCATTTTGTATCACATTGTTTTAGTATAGTCTGTGCAATATCCGGAGATCCGGCACGCATGTATTGAGCAGCCCGGGAAATTTTCCTCATCGCAATATATTCATTAAGGGATTCTATGAACTCCGGCGGAACTTCTCGTCTTAAAAGAGCAGAACGTGAAGTCTCAACAAAAGGTTCTTCGACATAATTAACCGTGGTCACCCTTTCATTTAACCGGTTTGATGCATCGCAATGCCATATTCCTCCGAGTTCCCAGCTGAACGCAACAGGATATTTCAAAGCAATTTTTCCAAAGAGATCCATGTCCTCACCCCACCAATATCCTTCCGGGAATCCCCCCATCTCAAGAACAATTTTCTTAGGGATAACCACAACTGAAGTACAGACAGGATCCGATCCGAGAGCTCCGGATTTAAAATAATCAGGGAGTAATCCGTCCCACGGGGGTTGCGGGATACATTTATAATTCGCCCACTTGATTTTTCCATTAAAAGTCTGTATCCTGTACGCAGTAGTAAACATACCTGCCCCCGGATACGTATTGATTAACCTGATTACTGTTTCCAGATGATTCGGCATCCATTCGTCATCCGCATCCAGAAAGGCAATATATTCATTTTTTGCGTAATCTACTGCCTCATTTCGTGCATTGGATACCCCTTTTCCACTTTGCACTAAAAAATGAATACGGGGGTCGTTAAAAGATTTCACAGTTTCTGGACCGTCATCTTCTGAACCGCCATCGACAACAATAATTTCAAAATTTTGTATTGTCTGGTTTAACACAGATTCGATAGCCCGATCGATATAAGGCCCCCGGTTTAAGAGCGGAATAATTACTGAAATTAATGGACTTTTCTTGTTTATCTTTCCCATAAATTTTTATCCTGAATTCATTGAAAAAGAAATATCCTATTAATCCTACATAGAGTCTTCTGATTATTCATTATCGGGATACCCTCATCGGGCATGGATTAATTTATTCGTTCTGGACGATTTTAATTAAAGTTCGTTTGATGTTCCGTAGAAAAAGATATATTGGAGAGGGTATTATCGCCATCAATAACTTTTTCCTCTTTTCTTTATACTGAATAATTATGATTCTAGAGGTAATTTTGAAGGTTATTATAATTTTTTTTAAAATATTCTTTTCATGATAAACAGATTTGTGAAAGCATTCATCCGCATGATTTGAAGCCCCCCTTAAATAATAGAAAAAACCCATCCATACCAGTGCATCTGACGTGCTATTAGGATTATTTTTTACTTCCGGGAAAAAATTATCGACTGATAATTTATCATGGATAAAATCGCAAAGATATAATAAATCTTTTTTATGTTGCTCACTTAAAGTATATGTCCCTCTTTCTTTATGATCTCTTCGATACATAATTGATTTGCTATTTAAATAGAA
>Ga0209777_10004648_pt1 | contig 16128 bp, 7 predicted proteins | sample FrelakmetHBP12HB_FD_187147 | JGI IMG/M metagenome (GOLD analysis project Ga0209777, IMG submission 187147) | Freshwater lake sediment microbial communities from the University of Notre Dame, USA, for methane emissions studies -HBP12 HB (SPAdes)... | ecosystem: Environmental > Aquatic >...
ATAGACACGAATACCGCCGGCGGCGTAACGCAGCGCTTCTACCGCATCGAAATGCAGTAAGCGGAAGGGCTTAAGACCGAAGACTGCAGGCTGAAGGTCGAAGACGGAAAAAGAGGCCGGGAGATCGCGCTCCCGGCCTCCTTTTTTCGTGCGCGCCTAGGAGCCTGTCGGCCTTACGTCCGACAGGCTCCTAGATATTCAGCGAGCAGGCGGTGGCCGAAGTGGAACGGCCGGTCGGACCCGTGGTTTATGTTTCCGTGGCAAAACAAGGCCACCATCGGACCATGGCCGATTTGTTGGCGCCTGCCGATCCACCGGCCCCATTGGCCGGGGCCTCGATCACCGAGCGGATGCGACATCGCTTACGCACCGCCGTGGGGAAAGCGCAATATGCGCTGCGCAAGCAGACGGTGGAACCGGAGGAAATCAGAAAACAGAAAGTCCGGATGGTTTGCGCCGCAAGCGCCGCCTGTCGCGCCCTGACCTCCGTGGCTGTTGCTTACGGCTTATAACAACGTCTTGACGTTACAACGCTGTGCTGTTATGCTGTCATCAGAAAGTGAGGTGCGGCATGACCGCCTTGACCAATCGGACTACGATTTACCTGGAGCCGGCGCTACATAAAGCCCTGCGCCTGAAATCCATCGAAACATCACGCTCCGTCTCGGATCTGCTCAACGACGCCCTGCGTGCCGACCTAGCGGAAGACGCCGGAGATCTGGAGAGCTTCGACACCCGGCAGCACGAACCGACCATCGCCTTCGAGACCTTCGTGAAGGAGCTCAAGCGCCATGGCAAGCTATGAAGTCCGGTTCCGCACGTCGGTGCGCAAGGACTTGGATCCAATCCCTAAGCGGGATGTCCGCAGGATTATCGCCGCCATTGCGGCGTTGGCCGACGAACCGCGACCGCCGCAATCTAAAAAACTCTCCGGCTCGGAAAAGTACCGACTGCGCTGCGGGGTGTACCGTGTGCTCTATGAGATCCATGACAGCATCCTCGTCGTGTGCGCCGTGAAGGTCGGACACCGCCGGGATGTGTATCGTTCCACCTGATCCGCGGTCGGCGATCGGCCTTCCGTTTCATGTGCTCCATGTGCTCAAGCACGGCAAATAATCCGCGACCTCCGCCTGCCTCTGTGAACCACTGTGGTTCAATGCTGCGCTGCTTTAATCAGAATCAACCGTGGCGCGCCTGTGTAATAATTGCCGCATAACATGTAGGAAATGTCGCCAAGCTGCGCTTTGCACGGTATCGGTTTTCAAGTAAGGTACACACGTGATGGCGACAAAAACTGTGGCAGCGGACGTGGAAGGACTACAAACCCCGCCGCATCGCCAACAGTGGCTGAGCACGGAAAGGTTGGGCGCTGGTTGAAGACGATCATGCGGCCACGGCGGCCTGATGTGGAATCCAGAGTAATTTCATCATGTGTTCAGTAAAGGCTTGGTTAGGGTGTTTCTGTTTAGTCCTTGCGTCGCGCTGCCTGGCTGCGGATACGGCGATCGTGGTTGCGCCGGATGCGTCCGCGCTGGTCACGCTGGCCGCACGCGAAGTGCAGCGCTATGTGTATGTGCGTACCGGCGAGCGGCTGCCGGTGCGTGCGGCGGCGACTCCGGGACAGGCTGTCATCCGTTTGCTGAAAGACGCGGGCCTGGGCGCGCAGGCGTATCGCCTGCAGACGGTAAGCCGTGCGGCCCAAGGCCGGACCCTGACGCTGGCCGGGGGCAGCGATGTGGCGGTGTTGTATGCGGCCTACCATTTTGCCGAGACGCTGGGCGTGCGCTTTTACCTGCATGGTGACGTTCTGCCCGATCGGCAGATCCGGTTCGTGTTACCGGAGCTCGACGAAACGCACACGCCATTGTTCGCGACACGCGGGATTCTGCCGTTCCATGACTTTACTGAGGGCCCGGATTGGTGGGAAGTGGACGATTACAAGGCGCATTTTACCCAGTTGGCCAAGATGCGTATGAACTTCATGGGTTTTCATTGCTACCCGGAAAGCGGGGTGGGGCCTGAGCCGTTAATCTGGATCGGACATCCGGCCGATGTAGGCGTTGCCGGGAAGGTTGCGTTCAGTTCACCATCGCTCTGGGCCAGCACCAGGGGTGGCGCCTGGGGTTATGCGGCCATGCCGACGCGCGATTTCGCGTCTGGCGCCGGCCGTCTGTTTGCGGAGGACGACTTCGGTCCCTCGGTTACGCGCGGGCAGCGGCCCAGACCGATGACTCCGGAAGGCTGCAACGAGGTGTTTGAGCGTGCGTCCGGCTTGTTCCGCGAGGCGTTCGGGTTTGGCCGGCAGATGGGCGTGCAGATCTGCCTGGGGACTGAGGCGCCGTTGCGGATTCCACAGTCCGTCCAGGCACGTTTGCGCGCGAAGGGTCTGGATCCGGCCAGGCAGGAGGTGCAGCAAATGGTGTACGAGGGCATGTTCACCCGCATTGCCCGCGCCTACCCGATAGATTATTACTGGTTGTGGACGCCGGAATCCTGGACCTGGCGTGGTGCGCCCCAGGCCGAGGTCGCCGCAACGGCGCGTGACATCCAGACCGCCATGGCGGCACTGAAGAATGTGGGGAAGCCGTTTGGATTTGGCACCTGTGGCTGGGAGCTGAGACCGCAGCAGGACCGCGGGCTCTTCAACAATCTTCTTCCCAAGGATGCGGTGATGAGTTGTATCAACCGCAACATCGGGTTCAACTGGGTGGACCAGGAGTTTGTGCGCATCAAGGGCCGGCCGAAATGGGCGATCCCCTGGCTGGAAGACGACAGCGCGTTGGTTTTGCCGCAACTGTGGGCGGGCCGCATGCGACGCGATGCCGCGGATGCGCTTGCGTATGGTTGCTCCGGTCTGCTGGGCATCCACTGGCGGACCAAGATTCTGGCGCCGAACGTTTCGGCGCTGGCGCAGGCGGCCTGGTCGCAGGATGGCTGGAATCCAAACGTCGGCCAACGGGCGGCGGAGCTTGACTCAGCCGGCGAGTTGCCGCCGCTGCCGAAGCGGAAACGCGATCTGCCTTGTGCCGATTTTTACGCGGACCTGAGCGCGGCGTGGTTCGGTCCCGAGATGGCCGCGGAAATGGCGGGCTTTTTTACACGGTACGACGGCGATAACGGCGCGTATGATGTGATCCAGGGGCGGGCGACGCTGCCGCGCCCCAATACCTGGCTCTATGGGCCGGGGGCCATTGTCGCGAGCAGGGAACCGTGGGCGCAGGCATCGAAACGCTATGCGTTCGTGGATGAGCTGGCCGCATGGCGCGAGCGGGTTCAAGGCGCAGGCAATCGCGCCCGCTTCGATTACTGGCTGAACACGTTCCGCTACATGCGTGCCGTCGCCGAAGTCGCCTGCGCGCGCGGCGCGCTCGACACGGCCATGGAGCAGGTGAAAGCGGAGCAGGATGCCGCCCGCAAGCAGGAGCTGACCCGCGCCGGGGCGCTACCCGCGCGGGTCCACCTGGCGCGGGCCTGGGAGATGATGATGACGTATCTGCTGGCCGTCACCGATACTCCGGGCGAGCTGGGAACCATCGCGAACCTGGAGCAAAGCACTCGCTGTGGGCTGAAACTGGTGGAGGGGTACGACCAGGAGCTGGTCGCATGGCTGGGGAAGGCGTTGAGCGACACGGCCAATATTTCTTCCCGCTACCAGGGTGAGCCGCGTATCATCGTGCCGACCCAGCGCACGGTGGTCGCCAAGGGCGAGTCGCCCACGCTCAAGGTGCTGGTGCTCGACAATGAACCGCCAACCGAGGCGCGGCTATGCTGGCGGATGTTGGGCAAGGGTGAGTTCAAAAAAATACCGTTGCGGCATGTGGCCCGGGGCGTTTATGAGGTAACGTTGCCGGTTGTTCCTGAAGAGGGCGCGGAGTATTTCGTGCGCGCCAAGACGGTCGCGGGCCAGGAGCTCGTTTGGCCGGCCACCGCGCCGACCATGAATCACACGCTGGTCCAGATGCCGTAGTCAGATTACATCCCCGTGAAGTATTAGCCGTGACTGAACCGTTGCAGCATCGCATGAAAGAACAGAGGCTTATGGCAAAGGGCGCCCATGTGACGTTGGCCATGCAGCCGCAGAGCCTGCGCTGCGAACATCTTGAAAACCCGCGCGGCATTGATGTGATGCGGCCCCGCATGAGCTGGAGGATCGAAGGGAGAATTCAGAAGTCAGAATTCAGAAGTCAGAAGGAAGAGGGTCGAGGGCAGAATTCGGAAAGCCGGCATGCGGCGTTCGACATTACGCCGTCACGCGGCGTCCGCCAGGCCGCGTACCGGATCCTGGTGGCAAGCTCGGCGAAGTTGCTGGCCCAAGGGAAGGGCGATCTCTGGGACAGCGGGCAAGTGCGGTCGGATGCCTCCACGTTCATCGAATATGCCGGGCGGCCCTTGCAGTCCCGCATGCCATGTTATTGGAAAGTGAAAGTCTGGCTCGCCACTTCTGAAACCCTGAACCCTGAACCCCGACCCCTGAACCCTGCCCTGTCCCGCCGTAGTATCCTAACGGAGGCGGAACCCCGAACCCCGCCCCCCCTTTCTTCCTCCTGGAGCGCGCCGGCCCTGTGGACGATGGGTCTGCTCCGGCCGGGCGACTGGCGTGCGCAATGGATCGGTGCGCCCACCACCGGCCGGGTGGAGCCGGCCCCGCTGCTCCGGAAATCTTTTTCGCTGAGGAAGGACATCCGCCGCGCCACGGTGTACATTTGCGGCCTGGGCTATTATGAGCTTTCGCTCAACGGCCGGAAGGTCGGGGACCACGTGCTGGATCCGAAGGTCACGCGGTATGACCGGCGCGTGCTCTACGTGACGTATGATGTCACGGCCCAGCTCCGGGCGGGCGCGAACGCCGTCGGCGTCATGCTCGGCAACGGCTGGTACAATTACCATGTGAAGAATCCCTGGCATTTTGACCGGTCGCCCTGGCGCGCCAAGCCCCGGATGATGCTCCAGCTCGAGGTGGAATATGCCGACGGCACCACGCAGACCATCGTCAGCGACCGGACGTGGAAGTATGCCACCGGCGCGGTGCGCTTCGACGGCCTGCTGAACGGCGAAATATACGATGCGCGACTGGAACAGGACGGCTGGGACACGGCGGGCTATGACGATGCCGGCTGGCGCGCCGCCGGGGTGGTCAAAGCGCCGCAAGGCAGGCTCTGTGCCCAGATGGTGCAGCCCATCCGCGTCATCGAGGTGCTCAAGCCGGTCAAGCTCACCCAGCCCAAGCCGGGGGTGTACGTCTATGATCTGGGCCAGAACATCGCCGGCGCGGCACGGCTGACCGTAACGGGTCCGGCGGGGACCCGGGTGAAACTCCAATACGGGGAATTGCTGCATCCGGACGGCACGTTGAATCAGACGAATATCAACATCTTCTGCAAAGCGGGCGAGTTCCAGACGGAGCAATACATCCTCAAGGGCCGGGGGGTGGAGACCTGGCAGGCGCGGTTCATGTACTATGGCTACCAGCATGTCCAGGTGACGGGCTTCCCGGGCAAGCCAACCTTGGACAACCTGGCGGGGCTGGTGCTGCACACCGATGTTGAGAACGCCGGCCGTTTTGAATGTTCCAATGATCTCCTGAATAAAATCCAGCACTGCAACCGCTGGTCCTATCTCAACAACTTCCACGGCTACCCGACGGACTGCCCGCATCGCGAGAAAATCGGCTGGACCGGCGATGCGCATATTGCGGGCGCCACGGGGCTGTACAACTTCGAGCCCGCGGCCGTGTACAGCCAGTGGCTGCGCGATTTCACGGATGAACAACAGCCCGACGGCGCGCTGCCCGGCATCATTCCCACCGGCGGCTGGGGGTACCAGCGCTGGGGCGGCCCGGCTTGGTGTTCCGCCTGCATCCTGCTACCCTGGTACCTGTACCAGTACCGCAGCGACGTGCGTATTCTGGCGGAGCTGTACCCGACCATGCGGCGGTATGTGGATTATCTGACAACGGCATCGCCCGGCGGCATCAACCGGCAGGGCATGGGGGACTGGTTCCCGGCGAAGACGAAGACGCCGGTGGCGATCACCTCCTCCGGTCACTACTACGGCGACGCCCTGATTCTCTCGAAAATCGCGGCACTACTGGGCCGGGAAAAGGATGCGGCCAGGTACGCGCGGCTGGCCGTCAGCATCAAGCAGGCTTTCAACCGGCGCTTTTTCAATCAAAAAACACGGCAATATGGCGGCGGCACCCAGACGGCCAATGCCTGTGCGCTGTACCAGGGGCTGGTCGAGGCGCCGGATGTCGCCGCCGTTGTGCAAAACCTCGCGGCGAATATCGAACGGAATGACAACCACCTGGACGGCGGCATTCTCGGTGCCAAGGCCGTGTTGCACGCGCTCACCGACCATGGGCGCGTGGATCTCGCCTACAAGCTGGCGGCGCAGACCACCTGGCCGAGCTGGGGCGATATGATCCGGCAGGGTGCCACGACGCTCTGGGAAGGCTGGAATGCCGACATCGGCACGCATAACCACGTGATGCTCGGCGATATTTCCGCCTGGTTCTTCGCAACGCTGGCGGGGATCAAGAGCGATCCGGAAGGCCCGGGCTTCAAAAAGATCATCATTAAGCCGCGGCTCGCTGGCGACCTGACCTGGGTGCGGGCGCAGCATGACTGCCCCCACGGTCGCATCGTGAGCCGCTGGCGGCGTCGGGGAGCCCGCGTGATCCTGGAGGTCACGATCCCCATCAATACTACGGCCGTAGTACATGTGCCTGTCGCGGCGACTTGCCCGCCGGAGGCCTTGCGAAGGAGGGAGCTGAGCGAAGACGGACCGGCCAAGGATGCGGCTGGCGTGACCGAGTCCGGCCGGCCAACCCGCCAAGCCAAAGGCGTAAAATTTCTGCGGATGGAAGCGGGCGCGGCGGTGTTTGAGGTGGGGTCGGGTTGTTATCGGTTCGAATCAAAGGATAATCGGGTGCAAACGAAGCAAACATGGTTGCCATGACACGTTACACGTCAGCCGAAGTGATTTCCAAGATGACTCGACGCTGGTTCTCGGGGGCGGCGGCAGCCGGCGTGGCGGCTTTGCTCACATTACAAATGCCGGCAACGGCGGCCCCGGTTGGTTCTGAGCCTGCCGCTCTGGCCGACGCCTATGCAAAGCACCTGCGCGCGACCAAAGGGATCATGGACATCCGGACCATTCATCAGTCCGGCCTCGGACCGCATGGGCTCAACCTGGTCGTCGTGTCGGCGGGGTTTACGGCGAAGGAGATGGATGCGTTCCACGGGTTATGCCGGCAGCTTACGCAGTCCATCTTCTCAGTGCAGCCCTGGAGCCGTTATACGAACGCCGTCAATGTCCATGCCGTGTTTGTCGCGGACAAGAGCGTGGGGGAGACGAGGCTCAGAGTTCATGGTTACGACGGCCATGTCCTGGGCTGCGATGACGGGATCGCTGTTGAGTATGCCAGGTACGCAGCCGATTCGGCGACGGCCGTTGTCCTCCACAACTCCGCTTATTCGATCGCCGCAAACGGGACGTGGGGGGTGGATGTGATCAACAAGAATGACGCGTATAACCCGGGCGCGCCGGTCCATGAACTGGGGCATGCCCTGGCCGGGCTGGGGGATGAGTATATCCAGAGGAGCGGTCCGTTTGACGAAACGCCGGAGAGCCTGCAGGATACCGTCAACGTCACCGCCGAGCCGAATCCCCGTCTCTGCAAGTGGCACTACTGGACGGAGGAGGAGTGGCCGGGATTGTTCAAACCGTTGAAACGTCCCGCGGGGAGGGCCGTCGGCAACTTCGAGGGAGCCGGGTGGCCTACGAAGATCTACCGTCCAGAAGAAACCTGCATGATGCGTGGTGATCGCAACGAGTTTTGCCTGGTCTGCAACGAGTCCCTGGAGGCCAGCTTTTTCCGGTACATGGACCTGTTCAAAACCGTCGAGCCCGAACGGGAGCATATGGTGCTTTGGAAGGGCGAGTCTTTCGACTGCCGGGTCAGCGCTGTTGACCTTGTTCGTAAACCGCCCGCGTGGCTGGCATCGCACCTGGATTTGTATCTGGATGGGAAGCGGGTGGCCAGTTCGGACCGTGGCGAGGTGGCGTTCCATTTGGCCGGCAAAACCGCGGCGCCAGGTGTCCACCACCTGGGCGCCAACCTGAACGTGGAGCTTGATTCGGTCCGCCGGGACTTCGGCTTTCTTTCCGCCAGCCGGGCCTGGCGTGTGAAGGTCATACCCCACGCGAAACCGGGGATTGCAGTGAAACCGTTGGTGTCCATTGCTTCCGACGGCGTGATCGAAGTGCCCGTCGCGATCAGGCATGCCAACCCCGCGCTGTTTGGGTTGAAGATGGCCTGTGCCCCTACGAACGCCGTGCTGGAAAACGGTCGCTTCAAGTGGAAACCGGACGGTGCGACGGGTTCCTGGCGGGTTGATTTCACGGCAGCGTTCGAGCAGGAGGATGTCGTGACCGAGTCCATGGAGATCCGTGTCACGCGGGCTGATGGCGCTGAGGGTGCCGTGGGCCTAAAGGGGCCTGAAGCGATTGATGCGGTCACGGGTGAACCGGTTGTTGCCCGGTTGCAGGCAGGCGCGAAGGACGGCGGCCACATCCTTTTTGAGCCTCTCGATGTTCCGGCCGGCGCCGGGCTCAATCGTTATACCGGCGAGTTGACCTGGACTCCCCTGATGAGTCAGGCCGGCCCGCGGCTCATGCGGTTTCGTGTCAGTAGCGGGCCAGCGGCGCTGGAGACAAATATCCTCTTCAGGGTGCGCAGGGCCGCGGCACCGAATCCTATATCCTACTGTAACACGTATGTTCCGCAGACCCTGGAATACCTGAAACAACTGCAGCAGAGCCCGCTGGTCTATCGGCGGATATTTGAAACCTTGCGCCTACTGCGGGACCGTTACGCCCGGATCTACGAGCCGGCACTGGCCGAGGCCGCGAAAATGCACGCCGAGCTCGGGCCGGAACTGCAGGCGAGCTGCATCCAGGAGCTTTCGCTCCGTGCCTGGGCGTTTACCGACAAACCGGGGATCATCCAATGGATGCGGCGGATTGCCGAGGCGGGGAAGTCGGAAGAAGCCCACCGCCTGCTCAGGAAGCTCGACCTGATGGCCGAGTTGGATGCCGTCAGAAAAGTCGAGACGTCGGGCGTGCCGGCGGATCTGACCCCGTTGACGGCGAAGCTGGTCAAGACTTCCGACGAGTGGATCCGCTCCTCGATCGAACGGGCTGCGGCGGCTATCTGCACGCGCGCGGAGGACAAGGCGGCATGCCAGCAGGCGATCTTGGCTGCACTGGCCAAGGCGAAGGGCCCGGAGCGGGCCACCCTGCTGCCGCTGTTACCGCTCGTGCGCACGCCGGCGGCGATGGAGGCGTTGACCGCGGCCGCCATGGATCCGGACAAGGATGTGGCAGCGAAGGCAGTCAAGATAATCGAGGCGGCGGGTGGTCTGGCCCAATTGGTCCCGTTGGCCACCCTGCTGGCCGAGACTTCCAGGGAGGCGGTCCGCTTTGCGATTGAACGGGCGGCGGCGGCGATCTGCAGGAGAGTCGAGGATAAGGAGGTGTGCCAGCAAGTGATCTTGCCGGTGCTGGCCAAGGCAAAAGGGCCGGCGCGGGCCGCCCTGGTGCGCCTGTTGCCGCTCGTGAAAACGCCGGCGGCGATGGAGGCATGGACCACGGCCTCCAGTGATCCGGACAAAGAAGTGGCCGGCGCGGCCCGTCAGGCCTTGGGCTATTTGAAGGGCCTTGGCGTCACGGAAGGGTATATCGCGTCGTGGATGCTCTCGGGGCCGTATGTCGCCTCGAATAGCGGGTCCTGCATTGACGTTGCCTTCGCTCCCGAGAAAAAAGACGGCAAAGCGGAGTGGCAGCCTTACACGTCGAAGGCCGAGAAGGGAGCGCGTATCGTCCCGTTGGACAAAATCTTTGGCGGCGATAACCGCGCAGCCTACATGCAGGCCGTCATTCGGTCTGACAAGGCGCAGGAGGTTCTCTTCGAGGCCGGTAGCGACGACGGCATCAAGGTCTGGCTCAACGGCGCAGTTATTCACGCGAATAACGCAATGCGTCCCTTGAAGCCTAGAGATGACACGTTCAAGGGCAAGCTCAATGTGGGTGATAACGTATTGCTCTGCAAGATCATCCAGCATACCGGGGGGTGGGCTGCCTGCGTGAGGATTCGCTCGGCCGATGGCGGCGACGCGCTGGGCGTGAGCGTAGCCGGCGTGTCGGAATAGAGTTCCATTTCGTGGATGGTGGAAACCCCTCGCATCCGGGCGAGGGTGGGGGTGAATTGTCGAGTATCAGCGGCCACGATAAAGGCACAGGCGCCGGGGCCGCCGGCGTATAGACAAGAAATGCGGCCGACGATCGTTTCTGATTTAGTCGAAGCGGAGGGGTCACAGTACCTATGGAGAAAGCGAAGTTATGAAAAATAAAACGATCGGCGCCATGACGGCAACACTGCTGATCCTGTCGGCCTTGGGGCCGGCGGATGCCGGCGAACCATCGCTGGCTACAGTAGAAAAGCAATTCAGCGAACTGCCTATGGCGGCCCGCCGGATGACCGGCCCGCTGTTCTGGCTGCACGGCGACGAAAGCCGGGAACGGCTGGAAACGTATCTTGGCAAAGTCGCGGAAAGCGGCAACGGCTGCTTTACGGCCGAGTCCCGTCCGCACCAGGACTGGCTCGGCGCAGGCTGGTACCGCGACCTGGACATCTGCCTGCAGGCGGCAAAGAAATACGACATGAAGATGTGGATCTTCGACGAGAAATGGTGGCCCAGCCAGGGCATCGACGGGAAGGTCCCGCCCCGCTATGCCGCCAAGCGCCTTGCGGCGGAAGCCGTCGAGGTCGAAGGTCCGAATCCGTTTCAGGCCGAAGGGTATTCCGGTGAACGTTATATCGCCACCCTGGCCGGTAAACTCAAGGCCGACGGAAAAATCGAGGGCGACAGCATCATAGATCTGAAGGACTCCATCAAGGACGGGAAGCTGTCCTGGCAGCCACCCGCGGGCAAGTGGAAGGTCATGAAGTTCACCCACATCCAGGCGCCGGGCCTCGGCCAGAATTACAGCGGAGGCGCGCAGTTAAGTGTTGATGGTGCCAGCCGCGACTGCACCGACTGGTTCATCAAGACGGTTTACCAACCGCACTTCGACCGCTTCGGAACAGACTTCGGCAAAACCATCCCCGGCTTCTTCTACGACGAACCCGAAACCAAAGGCGACTGGGGTACCGGACTTAACGCGACCCTGCAAGCTTGGAATATCGACTGGAAGAAAGCCTACGTGGCCTACAAATTTGCCCTCGCCGGGGAGGAAGACGTTGCCGCCCGTTACCAGTACATGGACGCCTTCGCCGAAACCTGGGGCCGAACCATGTATGGCGGCATGTCGGACTGGTGCCGAAAGCACAAGGTGATTTCCATGGGGCATTTCATGGAACATGACTACCTTTACGTCCATCGCGAGTTCTGTGCCGGCGACATGATGCGCCTGCAGAAGTACAGCGACATGGGCGGGCTGGATCTGGTCTGCCAGCAGATGTATCCCGGCCAGCGGCCGCATCACGTCTACCAGACCCCGAAACTGGCCAGTTCCATCACCCACGTCTTCAACAAGGCGGATGACATTACCATGTGCGAAATGTTCGGCGCCTACGGCCAGAACATCACGTACCCGCAGATGAAATGGTTGACGGACCTGATGCAGGTGCGCGGGGTCAATTTCATGATTCCGCATTCCTTCAACCCGCGTGCGCCGTTCGATGGCGACTGTCCGCCTTATTTTTACAACGGTGGATTTGAACCGCGCTACCCGCTTTACCGGGTCTACGCCGACTACACCTCGCGGCTGAGCCTCATGCTTTCGGGCGGCCGGCACGTCTGCCCTATCGCGCTGCTGTTTGGCGGCATAGCGAAGCAGGTCGGCCGCATGGTGACGCCTGAAGACATGACCTCGACCATCCAGGACGCGCTCTACGACTGCGACTGGCTGCCCTTCGAAGTATTCGAAAGCAAAGCGGACCTCACGGGAAAAGAACTGGCCCTGTACAGCGAACGGTATCAGGCGCTGATCGTCCCGCCGGTTGAGGTCATTCCCTATGCCACCCTGGCCAAAGCGAAGGAATTCTTCGACCGGGGCGGCATCGTCCTTGGTTACGGTTATCTGCCGGCCAAGTCCGCCACGCTCGGCAAGACGTCCGCCGACATCGCCGCCCTGGTCAAGGCCATCTGGGGCGCAGCGGCCAAGCCCGGTACCGCCGCCTGCAACCAGAACGGCCAAGGCGGTAAATCGTATCTGCTTTCCGAGAAACCATCCGTGGCGGAGCTTGCGCAGGTGCTGGCCAAAGACGGCGGCGTGCCGCCGGTGCTGGAAGTCCTCGAGGGCGATACCGGCCAATGGCTGCACGTGCTCCACCGCGTGAAAAGCGGGCGTGATGTGTTCCTCGTCTGCAACCAGAACAGCGACAGCGCGGCCCGCAGGTTCAAGTTCCGCACCACCGCCCGGGGCACGCCTGAAATCTGGGATGCCATGCGCAACGAGATAACAGGCCTGCCCTGCACACCGGACGGCAAGAACATGGAATTCTCCCTCGTGCTCGAGCCCATGGAAAGCGTCCTGCTGGTGTTCCAGAAGAATAGCCGAAAACTCCCCGTCCGTATCGACAGTGAAACGAAGCCGCAGCATGTGATCCCGCTGACCGACACGCGTCCCGAAGGGGCGCAAACGGCGGCAAGCAGGCTGGTCGTGGTGAAGGCCACGTACGGCGTCCCGGGCGATGCCCCGCGCAGCCGTGATGTGCGCGAGCGCCTGCAGCAACTGATCGACGCCGGCGAACGCCGACTCCCGGTGGCGCGGCTGGCGGACGGCGACGACCCCGCGCCGGGTATCGTCAAAACCCTGGCGGCCGAGTGCACGGCCGGCGACAAGCGCATCACCCTTCAAGGCACTGATCCGCAGAGTATTGTCTTGAACGGTACGCCTTCGGTTATGGATCAGGAGTTGAACCGCCTGGCCGCCGGCCGGCCGTACACCGCCAGTCCGGTGGAAGCGAATCCGTTCCACGGCGCCTGCACGATTCCGGCCGACGTGAATCTGGCGGCCACGCGCAGCTATATTGAACTCGAGGGGCTCACGCCGGAGGCCGCCGCCAGTATCACCGTGAACGGCCAGCATGCCGGCGGCGTCATCGGCAAGCCCTTCCGGCTGGATGTCTCCAGGCATCTCAAGGCGGGGACCAACACCATCGAGATCGCACCCTTCGCGCCGAAATCGGCCCGCTTGGCGTTTTATCCGTTGTGAGGGCGGGGAATAGCCTGCCCTCTCTACAATGTGCAGGCGGCGACAATGAGCCGTCGCTTGTGGACGACTGGTGGAGTAGATCCTGTAAGAAAGGACTGGATACAATGAAAATACAAGTAGCAATGATGGCGTTCGTAGTTTCCGCAGGCTGCGGCCTCCTGCACGAGGACGCCGGCGCAAAGGAGCTCCACGTCTCAACCGCCGGTAGCGACTCCAACTACGGGTCGGCGGCGCAGCCGCTCAAGACCATCTCCGCCGCGGCGCAGCAGGCGCAGCCCGGCGACACGGTCACGGTCCACGCCGGCGTATACCGCGAACGGGTCAACCCGCCGCGCGGCGGCACGGCGGACAACTGCCGCATCATCTATCAGGCCGCGGCCGGGGAGCGAGTGACCATCACCGGTTCCGAGCCCGCCCGGGGCTGGGAGAAGATCGGTGGTGATACGTGGAAACTGACCCTGCCGAATTCCCATTTCGGCAAATTTAATCCGTTCGCCGAGCGGGTATACGGCGACTGGTTTGATCCGCGCGGGCGCGTCCACCATCGCGGTTGTGTCTACCTCAACGGCGGATGGCTGGTCGAGGCGCCCAGCCTAGACGCGGTCATGCAGCCCGCCGGCCAAACGCCGTTCTGGTTTGCCACGGTGGACGGCGCGGCGGCTGACGTGCCGGAATATCTGCTGAATGTCGCCTGGTTCCGGCCGACAGGCGGAGAGCAGATACCTGCAGGCAAGCCGGCCGCCCGCGGGGGCACACAGAACGCGCCCTGCACCGAAGGCGGGGAGTGCGTCGGATACATCAAACAAGGAAACTGGCTGCGCTACGACAGCGTGGATTTCGGGAAAGGCACTGAAAGCATTGAAATCCGTGCGGCAGCGGCGGTCGGCACCGGCGGAACCATCGAACTGCGCCTGGACAAGGCCGACGGCAAACTGCTCGGCACTTGCGACGTGCCGGTCACCGGTGACTGGCAGAAGTGGCAGTCGTTCATCGCAAAAATCAAGAACAACGAGGGCAAGAAAAGCCTCTGCTTGATCTTTCGTCCGACCAAGCCCGTCAAGGCGGAACAGGAATCCAACAATACCGTGATCTACGCGCAGTTCCCCGGCATCAACCCGAACGCGGCGCAGGTCGAGATCAGCGTCCGGCCGACCGTCTTTACGCCAGAAAAAACCAACATCGACTATATAACCGTCCGCGGCTTCGACCTGCGCAACGCCGCTCCGAACTGGGCGGCGCCCACCGCCGGCCAGGTCGGACTGGTCACCGCCTACTGGTGCAAAGGCTGGGTTATCGAGGACAATGAAATCAGTTATTCACGCTGCTGCGGCATCGCGCTCGGCAAGTATTCCGACCAGTGGGACGGCCAGCGCGGCAGCACCGAGGGTTATTACCTGACCATTGATGACGCGCTCAAGAAGGACGGCTGGATCCGGGAGCGGATCGGCGGACACCTCGTCCGCCGCAACCACATCCACCACTGCGGGCAGACCGGCATCGTCGGCAGCCTCGGCTGCGCCTTCAGCCAGGTTATCGGCAACGAGATTTACGACATCAACACACAGGGGCTGTGGGGCGGCGCGGAGATGGCCGGCATCAAGTTCCACGGCGCGCTCGACGTCGTCATCGCTGGCAACCATATCTACCGCTGCGGAGACCTGGCGGGCATCTGGCTCGACTGGATGGCGCAGGGCACGCAGATCACAGGCAACCTGCTCCACGACAATACGAGCTGGGGCGGAGACCTCTTCTGCGAGGTGGACCACGGCCCGTATCTCGTGGCCAACAACCTCTTCCTCTCCCCCAAGACCCACCTCGCCAACTCGCAAGGCGGGGCCTATGTTCACAACCTGATTTACGGCAGCCTGGAGATCGTGCCCGACGGCCGACGCACGCCCTATTTCAAGGCGCACAGCACGGCCATGGTCGGAATGCACGACTGCCCGGTGGGCGACGCCCGGTTGTACAACAACCTGCTGACCGCCCGCGGCAACCTCAGCGCCTTCAACGGCGCAACTTGGCCAGTGGCCGCAGCAGGCAATGTCTTTACCAAGGGGGCGCAGGCTTCGAAGTTCGATACCGAAGCGCTGCTGAAGCCGGATTTCGACGCCGGCGTCAAGCTGACCCGCAAGGACGACGGCTGGTATCTGGAGATCAATGCCGACATCCAGTGGGCTTCGGCACAGAAACGCAAGCTCGTCACCACGGAACTCCTTGGCAAAGCCAAGGTCCCGGACAGCCCTTTCGATAACCCGGACGGCACACCGCTGAAGGTTGACGCCGACTACTTCGGCCGGAAACGTAATGTGGACAATCCATTCCCCGGCCCCTTCGAGGCCATACAGGATGGTAAACAGGAAGTCAAAGTCTGGCCGAAGTGAGGTTGGACCGGGATCACAAAAACATCAATAAAGGAGCTGTCATGAATAGGGTTGGTCGCGCCATCAGGTCAGTCGCAGCTCCACTTGTTTGTGGTGCTGCCATCAGTGTGCTCGGCAACGACAGCGTGGCCGGGGAAGAGAAACCAGCCGCGACCGACGCCGCCCAGCAGACCGGTTCGCGGATCGTGCCGGCGGCGGAGGTGGCGCAGTATCCGGACCATCGGCCGGCGGCCCGCTACCGGCTGGATGCCCGGGACCAGGGGGTGATCCTCAAGCATGGCGATGGCCCGGGCCAGTGCGACCAACGGGGGGCGCGGGAAGCGCTGATTTTTGAGGAACGGGGGTTCTATCACCTGTTCTATGACGGCGCGGGACCCCAAGGCTGGGTGGTGTGCCTGGCGACCAGCAAGGATCTCAAGACCTGGGAGAAAAAAGGCCCCATGCTCGACTTCGGCAAACCCGGAGA
>Ga0209777_10004649_pt1 | contig 16126 bp, 13 predicted proteins | sample FrelakmetHBP12HB_FD_187147 | JGI IMG/M metagenome (GOLD analysis project Ga0209777, IMG submission 187147) | Freshwater lake sediment microbial communities from the University of Notre Dame, USA, for methane emissions studies -HBP12 HB (SPAdes)... | ecosystem: Environmental > Aquatic >...
CAGTCAGCGTAGACAAACACGCCCTGCTCCCCGTATTCGCAGTCCGGCACGATCATCACGAAAAAGCTCGACACCAGCTTGCAGCCGGGCGCGGTCTTGAGAATCTGGAGCGCTGGGCGGACGGTATCGGCCGTCGAGTGTGTCGCCCCGGAAACCTGGCCATCCGCTTCGTCGTTGAAAACCATCAAGCAGCCGAAGTGCAGCGGGTCCGCGACGACTTCGAGGGCCTCTTCCTCGGTCATTCCCTTGGCCTTGCGTAGTTGACAGAACTGGTGGGCATATTCCTTGAATTGGGGTGACTTGACCGGATCGACGATCTTGCAGCCGGAGATGTCTGCTCCGGAGGCAGCGGCCGCTGCTTGGATTTTATCTTCCGGGCTCACGAGCACGACCTGGGCAAGCCCCTGGGCGATTATCTGCTGAGCGGCAGCCACCATGCGGATGTCGTCAGCCTCCGGCAGCACGACACGCTTCCGCGCCGCCCTCGCCTTGCTATATATCGTCTCCATTACATTGGGCATCGCTGAAATCTCCAAACACAGTACAGCGTCATAACGTCATAAGGCCCCGACGTCCCTGTCCCGGCCCTGTGACGTTATGACTCCAAGCGTTATAACGTTCTTTCATTAGAGTGGAAGGCGGAAAGTGGAAAGCGGAAAACCCGGAAGGGATGGTGCGTGATTACGGCAGATTACCTTCGCAGATACAAAGCGCCCTCACCCCAACCCTCTCCCCCAGGAGAGGGGGTAGATTGTGCAGGCTCACGGCCTTCCCTTCCTAGTGCCTAGGACCTAGGACCTCTTCCCCACCTACCTTCTCCCCCCGCGGCCGGGGATGACCGGCTCGGAGCTTTGCTGGGCGTTGATTCGCACTTCCAACTTCTCGCGGCCCTTCTGCAGAGTGCCCATCACCTTGGCGAGGTGATTTTCGATAGCCGAAAGGACCTCGCGGGCGTATTCGTCGGCACCCCGCTTGGTCTCCCTGGCGTTGGCTTCCGCGTTTGCCATTATCTCCTGAGCCTGGGCCTTGGCCAGCTTATTGATCTCGCTTGTTTCCACGAGTCTCGCGGCCATCTGCCTGGCCTCGTCGACTGCCCGATTGGCTTCCTCGGTGGCCTGTTCGGTGATCACGTTTGCCTCTTCGCGCGCCGCCGAGACCATTTTGTCGGAGTCGCTCATCACCCGGCTGGCCCTGCGCACCTCATCCGGCAGCGAGGCTCGGATCTTGTTGATGTAAACGTGGTACTCTTCCAGGTCCAGGCCCCAGGCCTTGCCAAAAAACGATTGAGTGTTGTCCGCCAACTCCTCGAGCTTATCCAGCAGCGCCAGAATATCCTCCTGGGGAGGAACGTTGCTCAAGTAAGATGGTTTCCTTACCACAACTTGCTCTTGACCCATTTTTCTAGCCTCCTTGCCTGCGTTTGCGCAGTTTTGCCGTAAGATGTTCCTCGACGATTTTCGGGACCAGTCCATCGATCGAGGCCCCCAGTTCCACCACGTCTTTCACCAGGCTCGAACTCAGGAATAAGTGCTCCGGGCTTGTCATCATGAAAAACGTCTCTATCTGATTGTCGAGCCGCTTGTTCATGAGCGCCTGCTGGAACTCGAACTCGAAGTCCGAAATAGCCCGCAGGCCCTTTATGATAACTCTTGCGCCCTGGCTTTTGACGTAGTCGACCGTCAGCCCATGGAAATAGTCTACCTGAACATTTGCCAGGTGTCCACATGCTTCGCGTAAAAATTCCATCCGTTCCGCCACGGAAAACATCTCCTGCTTTTCGCGGTTGACGGCAATTGCCACGACCAGCTCGTCAAACAAGCTCGCCGCTCTCTCGATTATGTCCACGTGACCGGTTGTCACCGGGTCGAAACTTCCTGGGTAAATTGCTTTCATCTTTTAGGTCTTAGGTCTTAGGTCTTAGGTTTTAGGTCTTGTCTCTGCTGCGGGAACGGCTGCGACCACCAACCCCGCAAATCCGCACAATCAAAAGTTCCCGCGGCGTTACGGCATTGAAATGCCGAAACATCAGACGATGCGTGCATCAGCCTTGTTTGCTTGATAGAACAGCACAATTGCCGCCAAACACGTCGCAGCCGTCAGCACAAACGCGGGCGGCCAAAAGTGGCCCAACCCCGAGAACAGAAACACCAACCCAATCGCCGCATTGAGGCGCGCTCTCGGCAGGTTGCCTTGCCCGCGCACGCTCCATGCGACCCAGAAAGACATCGCTGACATAAATGCCCATATCGGAATCATCCAAACAGGGCTGCGGTTAAACAAGGCATACACAATGTAAGCCAGCGCAGCAGCGTACAGTAGTAAGCTTACCATTTTTCGAGCCATGTTTGCCTCCGTTCCCGCAGCGTTACGGCATTGAAATGCCGAAACATCGGAAGGTGGATTCCCGCGTTCGCGGGAATGACAGCGCATCCCCTTCCGCGAAATCCGCGCTTCTCCGCGTCATCCGCGATTCAGGTACCTAACTCCCCAGCGCCAACGCAAAGCCCTCATACTTCTTCAACAACAGCCGACGTAATGCCTTGTAGGTATCACCCCTCAATTCCGGGTTTTTGGCAACTATATCGAAAGCCTCCTTGCGGGCTGCCTCCAGGATCGGGATGTCGCGGAAGATATCCGCGATAGTGAGATCCAGCACGCCGCTCTGGCGGGTGCCGAAGAACTCGCCGGGGCCGCGCAATTTCAGGTCCTCTTCGGCGATCACGAAACCGTCGGACGTCTCGGACATAACCTGCATGCGCTTGATCGAGTCCTCTGAGTTTCCCTCGCAGATGAGCACGCAGAAGCTCTGCTCATCGCCCCGGCCGACGCGGCCCCGGAGCTGATGCAACTGAGCTAGGCCGAACCTGTCGGCGTCCTCGACAACCATCACGGTGGCGTTGGCGACATCCACGCCGACTTCGATAACCGTGGTGGACACAAGGATGTGTATCTCACCGGCCCGGAATGCGGTCATCACGGCGTCCTTGTCATCGGTCTTCATCTGGCCGTGCAGCAGGCCGACTTTGAGGTCCGGGAACATCTCGGACCGCAGGAATTCGGCCAGATCCGTCGCGGCCCGCACCTGCAGTTTCTCGGATTCCTCGATCAGCGGGCAGACGACGTAAGCCTGCCGCCCCTGGTCCAAGAGCGTCCGAAGAGCATGATAGACCTTCCGGCGCTCGCCGATCTGCTTCCAGTGGGTGCGAATCTTTTTCCGGCCCGGCGGGAGTTCGTCGATCACCGACACATCCAGATCGCCGTAAACCGTCAATGTCAATGTGCGCGGGATGGGCGTGGCGGTCATCACGAGCATGTCCGCGTTCAGGCCCTTTTCCATCAGCGCGGCCCTCTGCATCACCCCGAACCGGTGCTGCTCGTCGACGATCACCAGCCCCAGTTTATGAAACTCGACGCCCTCCTGAATGAGCGCGTGAGTGCCTATCGCCATCTTTGTCTGGCCGGATGCTATCCGCTTCAATACGTCATGCCGCTGTCTCGAGCGCAGGCTGCCTTTGAGCAAATCGACCGATATGTCCAGCACACCGAGCGTCCCGAGCATCTTCGTGATCCCGAAATAGTGCTGCTCGGCCAGTATCTCGGTCGGGGCCATCATCGCGGCCTGGTAGCCATTTCGCACGGCTATGAGCATCGCGGCCAGCGCGACGGCGGTCTTGCCCGACCCGACGTCGCCCTGCAGCAGCCTGTTCATGCATTGCGGCCGGGCCATGTCCGCCGCGATCTCTCTGATCACCCGCTTCTGGGCGTTGGTGAGTTCGAACGGCAGTATTTGCCGTAGTTCCCTGGCGAAATTCGCGGGCATCTCAAACGATATCCCGACTCCCGGCGCGTCCATGCCGTGCTTTCTGACCGCTATCGCAAGCTGCAGCACGAACAGCTCTTCAAACACCAGCCGCTTGCGCGCGGCCTCCATCGCCGTTACGCTCTCCGGGAAATGGATGTTGCGCACGGCGTCCCGGATGTTCATCAGGTCCAGCCTGTCGCGCAGGTCCCGCGGCAGGATTTCCTCAAGATATGGCAGGTAAATATCCAGCGCGTTCTTGATGATCTTGCGAAGCTGGTTCTCGAAAAGCCCCTCGGTGAGCGGGTAAACCGGGACCACTCGCCCGCTGGACAGCGGGTCCGCGTTTTCGTCGAAAAGCTCCCACTCGGGCGTGGTCATCTCGAAGCCCCAACGCCCCATCTGGACGGTTCCGAAAGCAACGATCTTCTTGCCCACCAGCTTCAGGAACCGGTCCTTGAGCCATTTCTGGTTGAACCACGTGAGCGTGACCACGCCGGTGCCGTCGTCCACGGCGACTTTCGTGAGCGTCAGGCTGCGAGCCTTTACGTTATCCGCTGCAAGGACCGTGCCGAGGATGGTCGCCGATTCCCCGTGTCCCAGCCCCGCCACCCGCGCGAAACGGGTGCGGTCCTCGTGCCGTCTCGGATAATGCCCCAGCAGGTCCCGTACAGTAAAAACGCCCAGCTTATTTAGAGTGCCTGCAACGCTGGGTCCCACACCCTTGACATACTGGACATCCGTATCCAACGAGCGGACCGGCGGCGGCGAGCTGGGCGCATTTTTTGTTTTCGCTTCGGGCGCGACAGATTGTGCCATCGGGACTCCCGTTCTACCGATAGATTATAGCCGCCGGGGTGGGGTGTTGTCAAGAATTTGGGCGAGGTACGAGGCGGGGAGCATCCAGGCTTTTTAATCGCGAAAACGCGAAAGTAAGAAAGCGCGAAAGGGCAAGGGAGAGGCGATAGGGAGGGCGAGGCTCCCGCCGAGCCGTGTGCCTGCGAAGAGAAAAGCAGATTCCTCGATTCCGCATTCGCTCCACTCGGAATGACACATGCCAAGGTCCGTGCTTTACCCACCCTATATTCCCCTTTCGTGCTTTCGCCCTTTCGTGTCTTCGTGATTAGATTCCCTTCCGGACTTTCAACTTTCGACTTTCCACTTTCAACCTGTTCCCCAAATTTGCCGGTCCACCCCCGATATGTTAGAATTGACCTGTAGACTGAGGAGATCATTTTTATGCCGCTTGTTGTGGGTGTTACTTTTAGAAGAGTCGGCAAGGTCTATTATTTCGACCCTGGCGAGCTCACTCTGCACGAAGGGGATTTCGTGATCGCGGAGACCGCCCGTGGGGTGGAGTTTGGCGAGGTCATGCTCGAACCGCGCGAGGTGACCGACGATGAGCTGGTCGCGCCGCTCAAGAAGGTGGTTCGGCTGGCTACCGGCAACGACCTCGAACGCGAGGCCTCTAACCGCGAGAAAGAGCGCAATGCATTCGAGACCTGCGAGCGCAAGATCGTCGAGCACGGGCTTGCGATGAAGCTGCTTGAGGCCGAGTGCGCGTTCGATGGCTCGCAGATCACGTTTTCGTTTTCCGCCGAGGGCCGGGTGGACTTCAGGGAGCTCGTCAAAGATGTCGCGAGCGCCCTCAAGACCAAGGTCCAACTCCACCAGATAGGCGTGCGGGACGAGGCGAAACTCGTGGGCGGCTACGGGGGCTGCGGCAGGCCGCTGTGCTGCGCGACGTTCCTGAGCAACTTCGAGCCGATCTCCATGAAAATGGCCAAGGACCAGAGCCTGTTCCTAAACCCCGCAAAGTTCTCCGGCTGCTGCGGCAAGCTGATGTGCTGCCTGCGCTACGAGCACCAGCATTACAAAGAATCCCAAAAGCGTCTGCCGGCGGTGGGGGCCATTTTGGAACTCGAACAAGGCAGGGCGCGGGTGATTGATGTCAACGTAATCAGCAACATGCTCACGCTTGAGACCGAGGCTGAGGTCCAGATACATGTGAAGGCCAATCAGCTCAAGCTGGAAGGCATTTGTCGCAAGCATGGCGTGGCGTGCAATATGTCAGAAAAGAACTGCCAGGTGCTGATCGCCGACCCGAACGTCGAGCTTCCCGACATACCGGATGATGAGGAAGCGGAGGAAGATGAGGACCTCATCCTCGATGACGAGGCAACCGTGATAGCGCGCCCGCCCCAGTCGCAGCCCGCGCGTCCGAGGCAGGCCCCCCGCCCACGCCGCGACTCCGGCCCCGGCCAGGAGCGAGTGAACGGTGTCACGTTCCGCGAACCGGGCGCGACCGATCGGCAGAAACCTCCGGCGCAGCAGGGCGGGGACAGGAGCCAGCCGTCGGGTGACGGACGCCGAGGCCGGGACAATCGCAGCCGACCCCGCGGGCGCGGAGGCAACGGCGGAAATCGGGGTCCGAGGAATGGCGGATCGGCTGCCTCTGATGGACCGCCGGCAGGGTAAACCACTAGTATGAGCGACAATTCCAATTCCGACGCCGACGAACTGCGCGAGGAGTACGACCTCAGCAAGCTCGAAGGCGCGGTCCGAGGCAAGTACGCGCAACGCTACCGGGAATCGCTGGAAGAAGGCAAGCTGGTTGTGCCGGGAGACGAAACTCCCAGTGACGCCGACTAGCCTGCCCCCTCGCTTACGATAAACACCGCCCCATAACTGACCTTCTCCCCGGGCGCAATCACTGGGATCAGCCTGCCATCCTCCCAGCCCGGCTCGTTTAGATGCCCGAACGCTCCCAGGCCGCACGTCCAGGGCTCGATGCACACAAAGTCCGACCCGCCCGGTGAGTAGATCAGAAACAGCTCGCTCCACTCGCCGATGTGCACATCGATCGTGTGCCCGGCCCGGCGGTCGATAAGAGACATCATATTCCCGTTCCGTCCCGCAAACACGCGGTCATAGTAAATGCCGTCGAGGAGATTGTAAGTGTCATCCGCGGGCTGGGTGTCGCCGGTCGGCAGGATCGTATCCGTGGTCATCATCAGCTCTTTCGTAACCGGCAGGCGGACCTTGACCCCCTCACGCTGCGGATTCGATATCGCGAAGTAAGGGTGATAGCCAAAAGCGCACGGCGTGGGCCTGGTATCGTGGTTTTTGATGACGGATTCCAGCTCGACCTTCCCCAGCTTGAGCATGTAGCTCTGCCTGAATGACAAGTCGAACGGGTAGTTTTCCTCGCGGACCTTATCGGATATCCGGGACTCGTACGTCGCCACTATGCCTTCCGAGCTGCGTTTCTCGAAGACCCGGCGGAACTCGCTGAGAAACAGCACACCGTGGCTGGGCATGAAATACGTCCTGTCATCGCCATATATGCGATAATTCCCCGGCACAGGCTCCGGCCCGGACAGGTCCCACGTGCGCCCGACCGACGGAAACAACAGCGGATTCCCCCCGCCGGTGATCTTCTGCGCCGTCTGGGGCAAATCGGGCGGGCAGAACATAAGCTCCTTCCCGTTCGCAACCCACGAGAACATATTGCACCCCCAGCCGGGGGCGATGGACATCGAGTTTGAGCCGTTGAGTTTGTATTCGTGGATATCGGTCATGTTGTTCTCTCCCCAGGCGTCTTACCCTGCGATGGCGCTATAGTATGGCCAGCAGCATTGCGTCACCTGCCTGAGCCGCACGGCTGAAGAAGCGGACGAGATCCGGGTAGTAATCCATCAAGTAGTCGAGTGCCTCCTGCCCCTCGTCCCAGATGCTGGGGTAGATATCGGCTTTGGTGAAGCGCTCAGGATCGAAGCGAGAACGAATCTCTGTGTCAGGAATCTGAGAAAGGGCTCCCGCGACCTCCTTCACCTGCTCGGTGGTCAGGTATCTGGGTGGCCCGTAACCTGGGTCTTCAGTGCCGATCTCCTCCCCGCCAAGCACGGCGTTCAACAGGGGTGGTTCGCCTTCCCAAGGGTCGCCGTTCAGCAGGAAGTGAATCCCGTGCCAGGTCTTGTCTATATAGAGACGCCGGTCATCCACCTCATCTTCCATGCCATCGAAAATGAAGTCAACCACTTCTTCAGGCTTGTTCTGAAACTCCCCAAGCTGAACGGGAGTGATCCGAATGTAGTTACCGGTCATAGACATACTGAAGAACCCTCCTCCATTGGTCTGGCTCCCTTGGGAGCGCATCCGGCCACTGATAGCAAAAAGTGTATCGAAAACCCAGTTCCCGATACACCCTTGCGTTTCCTTCTTTAACGAAGATAGTGGAGAAGAAACCCCTATTTCTTCCCTTCCGCCCTCATCGTCGCGCACCCAAAAATCGCCCCGGTCGTGCTCTCCTGATACGGCCTGAATGCGACCGTGATCTTGCTCTTACCCGCGATCATGGCTGCTGGAATCGGGTAGTCGATGTCGGTCTGGCGGCGGTCGAAGAACTGCGGGGCGGCGGTTTCGTCGTATGCCTCGGTCGCGATCACCTCGCCGTTGACCAATATGTCATAAGCCATCCCCTCGCGTCCGCCCGGCCAAGTGGACACGCTCAGGACCATCGGGGTGTCCTTGAGGACTTTCAGGTCCCAACTCCACCAATCGGGGGATTCCGCGAACCGGGGATAAGACGGCCCCTGCCAACCGGTTCCGAGGTTCGTGCCCTTGAGATTGTGCGCGGCTTCGCTGTCTTTGTTTCGGGCAATGACCCTGTCGACGACCCGTGCCTCCCTGGCCGCCTTCGCCCTCTCCTCGGCGCGCCACGTCCAGTAGCCGTCGGTCTTGGGGTCGATCACTTGCCAGTAAACGGTGTAGCGCTCGTTGACGATCTTGTTTAGCGGGACCAATGTGATGTCCGGCCTGTTTGCCACGTGGGTTGTGAACGTGAGATCCCTGCCCGGGACCGACTTGATCCACGAAAGATCGGTGTGCGATGCGATGACCGTGTTCTCGCGGCTGTCGACAAGTCCGGCCAAGACCAGCGGGCCATACATAATCGCCATCACGTTCTCGTCGTCCGGCATCACGTGCGTGTGCAGGCTCATCGGCATATCGATTGTGACCGTATCGCCGTCCTTCCACTCCGTATTGATTTCAGCGTAACGGGACGGCTTGCCCAAGTCGACCCACGGCTCACCGTTGATGTTTATTACGACACCATTCCCATCGCCGGTCCAATACGGCACGTGGATCTTAAGGGTGAACCTGACCGGGTTCTTGGTGTGGACAGTCAAGGTCGTGCCGGCCTCGACGGGAAAGTCCGTCTTCTGCTCGATCTTGACGCCCTTTTCGGTCCAATCCAGTACCGACGAGATGAACAGGTTCACATAAAGGCTGTTGTCGTCATGGAAGTAGATGCTGTCCCCGGTCTTGGCCCAGGTCTCGACTCCCGTGCCGTAGCAGCACCAAAACTCGCCGTATCGCGTGCCCCAGTTCTTTGTGCTGCCGGGAGCGAGCGGGACATAATAGAGCATCTGGCCGTCTTTGGCGTCCTGCGTGCCCATTATCCCGTTCCAGAAAGCCCTCTCTTGGAAATCAGCATATACGGGGTTGGGGTCCCAGCCGAAGAGCACACGTGTTAGTTTGAGCATATTGTGAGTCTTGCAGCACTCGGCGTTGGTGCCACTCAGCGAGTTCGCCAGCCTGTTTGCGGCGGTCCAGCGCTCGCCGGTCGTGCTGCCGCCCATCGCGTAGGTGCGGGTGTTGACGACAGTGTTCCAGAAGAACGTGGACATCTCCTTGTAGTCCGTGTCGCCTGTGATCTCATAGCGCTGAGCGGCCCCGAGGACTATCGGAATGTGAGTGTTACCGTGCCTGCCGGTCAGGTTGTCGACATCCTTGGAAAGCGGCGTCAGGAATTCCATCTTGTCGAAATCATGCGCCAGCTTCAGGTGCTTGGGATTGCCGGTGATCCGATAGAGCTTATACAGCAAATCGTTCATCCCGCCGTATTCGGTGCCCAGCATGGTCGCGATCTGGTTCGGGGTCAATTTCTCGTTTCGGGAGTAGAAGTAATCGGCCATATTGAGCAGGACTTGGAGCGCCTGCTGGTTGCCACAGAGGGTGTAGGCGTCATACATTCCGGCCATGATCTTGTGGATTGTGTAGTAAGGCGCCCAGATCCTCTGGCGGGTTTCGACTTTATCGAACCAAGTGGTCGGGAACGCCGAAAGATAGCCCGTGCCTATCTTGGTCTGGCATTTAGCGAGTTCACCGACCATAAGATTCAGACGATCTTTATAACGCTGGTCCCCGGTGCTCTTATACATCAACGCGAGGCCGGATAGATAGTGCCCCACGAAGTGCCCCCTGAGCTCGCAGTCCGGGGCTTCCCAGCCACCGCACCGCCTACCCGGAGCGGGCAGACCAGCCTGAACGCGGAAGTTCTTCAACAGCCTGTCCGGGTTCAACGAAAGCAGGTACCTGCCGTTCGCGTCCTGTGCGGCCTTGCACGGGCCGTCGAGCAGCCTCACCTGGCTCAGATCGAACGGCGCGACGACCGGCTGGACCGCCGGCTTGATCGGGTTCAATGGGATCGCCCGATCGGCGGCCATCGCGCTCACGGAAAGGGCAGCGATCAGCGCGGCCAGACCAAAATACGCTTTTTTCAACTTATTACCCCCTGGTTCCAGCGCCCCAACACGATGTGCTTCGGGACTGCTTTACGTCCCGAAGCATGTCCGACAAACACTGGTATTTCCTAGATTCAGCTTAACGCTTTGGCGCGCGGCGGTCAAGGGGAATTCGTAAGAGTTCACTCTTGATGAGTACGACGTGCGGACTGCACGTCACCCTGAACTAGTTTCAGGGTCCATCCCTTCCTAGCCTGGATGCTGAAACGAGTTCAGCATGACGTGGTACTCACGAACTGTGAACTCTTACGGGACTTCGATGTGTGGCGCTACTTCCTCGCCACACTTCCAATCGCCGGGCCGTCGACCGGAAGCAGCGTGGTTTCCATCAGCTTCTCGACGGCGTCATCGCAGGCGGCGCGGATGGAATCAGTGATTACGGTCTGGTCCTTGACGTCCCCTGTCGACCGCGGCACGTCGGGAGTCCGAGGACGGTTGTCCTCGCCCCGCACGACCGTCCGGTCCTCCTCGTAGAGAGTCTGGCTTTCCGTGGACCCAGTGATTGGGCAGGAGAACACGACCTTGCCGGCCTGCTCCACCTCGCCGCTCCTGAGGTCGTAAATTCGCAGGCTGCCGGTGACCCTCGCGCGCTGCACGCAGTTGATCGAGGTCACCCATTCCATTTCGTGATCCTGCCTGCGGTCTTCATAATCGCGCTTGTCCTGCTCCCAGCGGTCGAGATCCTTGCGATACCTGGGCATCTTCTCATATTCCCACTCCCTGTGGTCGCGCTTGTATTTGGGGTCGTTCGCGCGGCTGCCGTCCACCTCGTCGTATGTGTGCGCGCAGAAGAGCGGCTTGTCGTCGGGGCGAGGCTCGCGTGGCGGACTGGGTTTCTCTTCATCAAAAGCCGGAAGTGTGGCCGTGATACACCTCGGGTCCGCGGCGGCGTATGTAGTTTCGGTATTGATGGATGCCAGGTCGACCACGGTCACGGCTGTGGCGTCTCCGAGCTTGCTCTCGGTGTCCGAGGTCTTGTCGGGGAGCGCATTGAGATAGGTCTCCAGCGCCAGCTCCTTCAGGTCCTGCCTGTTGACACACGCAAAGCCGGTTTGGGCGGACATGGCGCTTGTGAGGTTGCCCGCCAGGTCGTCCAAAACCTTGGAGCCGGCGTCCTGCTTCCTATCGGCAAAGCGGGCAACCACGATCACCCGGCTGTAATCCCTGAGGTCCGTCAGCTTTGTTCGCTCCAGGGATTCCGGTATTGCTTCCACTTTTGGGTATTTTTTCAGCATCGATCCGATCTGGCGCGAGGACGGCGAAACGACCGCCGACACGCAGCGGCTTTCGCCTTGGTCATCGGTCGAAACCTCTCTGGCGGCCGAGGTCTCCTCGGCGCTGCCATCATCCATCCAGCTCTGGGTGGCCTTCGGCAGGTAAGGTAAGATGCTCTTCTTGGCGCTGTCGGTGAGGCTGCGGTTGTTGAGGATAAACAACAGGTCGGAGCCGCCGTCGGCAAGGCCGTCCCATCCATCGACGGGGTAGAAGTCCCAGTCGATAGCATCCCGGCCTGGTTCATTCTGCCTGGCTATCCAATCGGAAACCTCCTGCCGACCCTCGGTCGATACCACCGTCAGCCGCTTCACCCTGAAACGCTCGAGTATGGTCCCGCGCGCTTCCAGCTTGATGCCGCTGAGATTGGACTTCGAAAGCCTGTCGAGCTCCCATTTGAGCCACTTCTCGTTGGGCGCGCTCACGAGTATCTCCCAGGCGTTGCGGCCCTGGGCTTTCGCGGCGTAGAGGACGACCTCGTCGGGGTCTATCGCCGATGTGCGGCAGGGCAGCAGGCGCTCCTCCTGCTCGATGGGCCGCCGGGATTTGCCGCGATCCATTAGAAACAACAGGCTGTCTTCGTCACCAAACTTCCGGGAGTTGATCATCAGCTCGGTGAGGGTAAGGTTCTGAGAATTTCTGACACCAAGGGTCAGCAGATATCTGCTGATCGAGTCCGGCTGCTCGTTGGTAACCACCGTGATCCGGTGTTCCGCCAGAATACGGTCCAGGGTGACTTCCTTGCCCTCCGCGGTCGAAAACCCCGCCAATATGATCACCGCCATCGTGGCTGCAATGAGTGCTGCTGAGCGCATAAGCTTACCTCCCCTCGCCAAGTATCAATACAATTACTTAGACGCTAAATTCCGCCCAAGCTTACCCCCGGGACGCAATACACGTAGACTGTTCAGTTCTCCGGGAACGAGGTGTCAAAGACCGTCAGCGCTGAGTAGGCCGGGTCTGTCGGCCGTATCGAAGCGCGGGTGTGGAGCATATCGCCCTTCGATACGCCTTCGGCTACTCAGGGCTAACGGCAGTTCCCGCAAGACTGAACTCTCTAAATACATGATGCAGACCTTGGGGAGGTGACAAGCCCCTTTTCATAGAATAATCTCATGGATTACCCAAACACTTTGCAGGCGGGCAACATGAGAACCATTGCAGATGTAGTCGGCGGCCGTTTTGAATGGATGTCTCGGCAAGAGATCGCCGAGTTCCAGGGGGCAGCCCTCAAGACCAGCGTGGCCAGGGCGGCGCGTTCGCCCTACTACGCGGCGAAGTTCAAGGAACTGGGGATCGATCCAGACGACATCCGGTCCGCCGCCGACGTCACCCGGCTGCCTTTTACGACTAAAGAAGACCTCCGGCTCGGCTACCCGGACAGAATGCTGACGGTGGACCCCGAGCGGGTCGTCCGGCTGCACACCTCCAGCGGCACCACCGGCAAGCCCACCGCCATTATGCACACCCAGCCCGACATCGATTGCTGGGCCGAGCTTATGGCGAGGTGTCTTGCAATGACAGGCGCCACTTCCAAGGATGTTTTCCAGAACATGAGCGGCTACGGCATGTTCACGGGTGGATTGGGGCTGCACTACGGCGCGGAAAGGTTGGGGATGATGGTAATCCCCTCGGGGCCCGGCCAGACCGCGAGGCAGATCATGCTGATTCGCGATTTCGGCGTGACCTGCATCCACGCGACCCCGAGCTACTTCATGCACGTGGCCGAGAAAATGGTCCAGGACGGCGATGACCCGAAGGCCCTGGGCATCAAGCGCGCCTTCTGCGGGGCCGAGCCCTACACCGAGGAGCTTCGAGTCAAGCTGGAGGACCTTTACGGGTGCAAGGTCTATAACAGCTATGGCCTTTCGGAGATGATGGGCCCCGGTGTGGCGTTCGAGTGCACGTGTCAGGACGGGATGCACATCTGGGAGGACGCGTATCTCTTCGAGATCATCGACCCGGACACGTTGGAGCCGACAAGAGAAGGTGAGGTCGGCGAACTGGTGATGACCACCCTTCGCCGCGAAGCGATGCCCATCATGCGTTATCGCACCCGCGATCTTACCAGCATCATTCCCGGCGACTGCGCGTGCGGCAGAAAGCACGCCAGGTTGGCATGGTTCGTGGGCAGGTCGGACGATATGTTGATCGTGGGCGGAGTGAACGTCTTCCCGAGCCAAATCGAGGAAGTGATCATGCGCAACGAATGGCTGGGCGGCAACTATGTGATCCACCTCGCCAAGCAAGGCGCTTTGGACAAGATGACGGTCAAAGTCGAGATCGCGCAGTCGGCGTTCGACGGCTCGCTGGACAATATCCGTACGAAGCGCGACGAAGTGGCCCATCAGATCAAGGACCAGGTCGGTTTCACCGTGACGGTGGAAGTCGTCGAGCCCGGCGCCCTGCCGCAGAGTGAAGGCAAGGCGAAGAGGGTTATCGACGAGAGATAACCGCAGGCCAACGTAACGGCTAAGCCATAGCGCAATGGTGATGTCATAGCGCAACGGTGATGTCATAGCGCAACGGCGATGTCATAGCGCAACGGCGATGTCATAGCGCAACGGCGATGTCATAGCGTAACGGCGATGTCATTCCGAGCGCAGTCGAGGAATCTGCTTTTCTAGCGTCTCGGGAAAAGCAGATCCCTCGATTCCACTGCGTTCCACTCGGGATGACACACGTCAGCTTCACCAGGAGGAAACGCCCGTGTATAACGAAGTCAGAGTATTCGTGGAAAACAAGCCCGGTAAGCTTTCAAAGGTATCGGATATCCTCGGCGGGGCCGGGGTGGACATAATCAACCTCGAACTCGCCGATGACGGCCAGTTCGGGGTGTTCAAGATCCTCACCGCCGAGCCGGACAAGGCCAAACAGGCCCTGACGGCCGCGGGCATGACGGCCGCATTCAGCAAGGTGGCCATAATCGAGATCGCCGATCAGCCCGGCGGGCTGGTCAAACTCGCCGACGCCCTGCGTGACGCCAATATCGGCCTCACCGACGCCTACGGCTGCATCCTTGAACGCGGCAAGCGGGCGATATTCGTGGTCAAGGGCGAGAACCTGGACGCGATAGAATCAACCGCGAAGGCTGCGGGCCTGAAGGTGCTGGATTCGCTGGGGTAGAGCTAAGCGCGCCAATAAAATGGGCCGGGAAGCTTGCCGCCTCCCGGCCCTCGTCTCGAAGACCATGGTTTTCGAGATGCGCGTGGACGATCCATGTCGTCCGTCGACGCTCTCGCTTACCGAACCCTCTTCCAGAGCAGTCCGCCAATCCCGCCGAAGCCGCAGAGCAGCGCGAGTAGGCTGGAAGGCTCGGGAACGTCGCTGATGATGTGGTAGGTGACCGTGTTGTTTCCTGATACCCAGCCAGGGGTGCCGGGCGTCGTCGGGGTGAAGTCAACCCAATTGTTGCCCTCGGTACCCACTTCTGTTAGCGATACGCGCCCATTGTAGTTGGTGGGCCAAGCGCCGTCGGCCAAATCCGCGTCACCGCAGAACGAATAGAACGAGATCGTCGCATCAGGATTGAAGCGCACGATGTCGCTCAGAATGGTCTGGTTGACGTCCTCATAAATGAGCACATCACCCGCGTCCCACCCATAGGGGAGCCCAACATCGTAGACAAGCGTGGGTCCTGGTGGCGCATTGGGATCGTTGACCAGATAATGGTTAATCGGGTTCCCATTCACCGTGCCGTTGCCATTCTCATCGATGGAAATCTGGTAATTGATGCCGTATGCCGCTGCCCCCAGCAGAGCAAGCGCAATTACCAGGCCGATGACAGAGATAACTTTCATTTGTTTCCCTCCTTTCCGTGTGTGTTGCGTGCCGGTTTGTGCCCGAGCTATCGTATTCTTGCCGCGGATAACGGGTAGATCACTGCGGTGAGTTCTTCCCTCCTCTCTTGAGCGACCTATCTCCCACGCTCGCGCCCCCGCGGCACGCTATCATACCCGCTGTCGTTATAGCATGCAAAGGCACAATTGTCAAGGCGTAAAAAGGGCCACCGTCAAGTTTTTTTGATGAGTTTTCGTCGCCACGTGGGCGGTCGGGTGTGACCCGTCTATGAGTGGGCGAACTCCGGCCTCAGTGACCCCCAAGCCCGGACGGTCCAAGGCCCTGCTCAATGGCGTGAAACTCCACGGCCGACCTCGTCTGGTCTTGCTTGAGACTGTTCAGTTCCCCGGGAATATGGGTATCGCCACCGCCGTCAGCGCTGAGTAGGCCGGGTCTGTCGGCCGTATCGAAGCGCGGGTTCGGAGCTTACCGCCCTTCGATACGCATTCGGCTACTCAGGGCTAACGGAAGTTCCCGCAAGACTGAACTGACAGTAAGTGCTCACGGTTCGTGAGTACCACGTCATGCTGAACTCGTTTCAGCATCCAGGCTACGAAGGGGTGGACCCTGAAACGAGTTCAGGGTGACGTGTTGCCGCACGTAGTACTTACCAAGAGTGAGCACT
>Ga0209777_10004650_pt1 | contig 16122 bp, 14 predicted proteins | sample FrelakmetHBP12HB_FD_187147 | JGI IMG/M metagenome (GOLD analysis project Ga0209777, IMG submission 187147) | Freshwater lake sediment microbial communities from the University of Notre Dame, USA, for methane emissions studies -HBP12 HB (SPAdes)... | ecosystem: Environmental > Aquatic >...
GATCTCGTCGTGCTCGAGCCGGGGCCGTCTTACGCTTCGGCTCGACCTCTTCCTCCCAGCGACACGGTCCGGCTGGGCATTATCGGCGTGGGCATGCAAGGCTCCGGGCTTTTGCGTACCTCCATCACTCTGCCGGGAGTGGAGTGCGTTGCCGCCTGCGACCTTTACGATGGCCGGCGGGAACTGGCGAAACAAATTGTTGAGAAGGAAATCCCCACCACCCGCCGCTACCAAGAGCTCCTGGACAACAAAGAGATCGACTGCATTATCGCCGCCGTGCCCGACCACTGGCACAAGCAGATCGTGGCGGACTGTTGCAGTGCCGGCAAAGACGTCTATTGCGAGAAGCCCATGACCCATAAGGTGCCCGAGGGCTTCGAAATGATCGAGGCGGCGGAGAAGACCCATCGCATCGTGCAAATCGGCAGCCAGCGCCGCAGCTCGATTGTTTATGCCAAGGCTAAGGAGCTTCTCGGCCAAGGCGCCATCGGCGAACTCTGCCTGGTGGAAGCCTACATGGGCCGCAACGAACCTTGCGGAGCGTGGCAGTACACCGTGCCGCCGGATCTCTCTGCTGAGACCGTCGACTGGGAGACTTGGCTCGGCACGGCGCCCAAACTCCCCTTCAATCCCCTGCGCTGGACGCGCTGGCGTTGCTGGCAAGACTACGGGGAAGGAATTCCCGGCGACCTGTTCGTCCACCTGCTGACGGGTATCCACTTCATCGCCGGAATCACCGCGCCTCCGGAGCGCGCCTACTCCGCGGGCGGACTCTTCCGCTGGAAGGACGGGCGTGACGTCCCCGATGTGATGAACACGGTTTACGATTACCCCAAGTTCCGCGCCGCCCTCCGCGTGACTTTGAATTCGGACACCGAGGAAGTCACGCGCTTCATGGGCGACCGTGGAGTTTTGGAAATCCGCGACGGCGCCCTGAACGTTTTCCCGCAAGACGGCAAAGACCACGGCCCCTGCACTCCGGGCTGGCCCAGGAAGCTCCGTGCGGAGTACGGAGAGAACTGGCACAAAGAACACGACATGCTCCCCGGAACAGCCGCGGCGGAGGAGGCTGCGCGCTATTCCGCGCCGCCCGGGTATAACGAAGGGCGCGAGCATCTTTGGAACTACTTCCAGTCAGTGCGCACGCGCCAGCCTGCCGTTGAAGACGCTACCTTCGGCAACAACACCGCGATTGCCTGCCACATGGCCAACTACTCCTACTTCCAGAAATCACTCGCGGTGTGGGATGCCGGAGCGAAGGCGATTAAGAGAGGGTAACGAACCGCGAGAAGCGCCGCCCGAAAAAATGGCGGAAAATTCGCTGGCGCGTAGGTGGTAAAAAACCACTAGGTTAGAGGGTTGCGGAAGTGGTGGGAAGCGAGCGGAGTGGCGGCGGTGGGGACTTTTTGTCCGCCAGGGCTCAAGTGCGCGCATCGCACTTACCGCTACTCGAAGCGGCGCCCCGGCGCTACAGAGGAAAGGAATTCAGTCATGAGCAAATCAAGCCTATCTCGACGTGAGTTCATGCGCGCCACAGCGGGGGTTGCCGGCGCGACCTTAACGGCGCGTTCGATTCTGCTTGAGCCCTCGCGGGCCTGGGCAACGCCCGCCCGCGCCGTCGCGCCCAGCGACCGCGTACGTTTCGGCATCGTAGGCATTGGCATGCAAGGCTCCGGGCTGCTCACGAACGCCGTCGCATTGCCGGGTGTGGAGTGTGTCGCGGCCTGCGACCTCTACGACGGCCGGCACGAGTTGGCGCGCGAGATCGTGGGCAAGCCCATTCCCGTCACGCGCCGCTACCAGGAGCTGCTGGACAACAAGGAAATTGACTGCCTGATCGCCGCCGTCCCCGACCACTGGCACAAGCAAGTGGTGGTAGACGCCTGCCGCGCGGGCAAAGATGTTTACTGCGAAAAGCCCATGACCCATGCGGTGGCGGAGGGCTTCGAAATGATCGCCGCCGCGCAGCAGAACCAGCGCGTAGTGCAAATCGGCAGCCAAGCGGCCACCTCGATCGTTTCCAAGAAGGCGAAGGAACTGATCGCGCAAGGGGTGATTGGCGACGTTTACCTGGTACAGTCTTTCATGGGCCGCAACGATCCCACCGGCGCCTGGGAATATCCTCCTCCGCCGGACCTCTCGACGGAAAACCTCGATTGGGACACTTGGCTGGGCACGGCGCCGAAGGTCCCGTTCAACCCTCTACACTTCGCCCGCTGGCGCTGCTGGCAGGCTTACGGCTCCGGCGTGGCCGGCGATTTAATGGTGCACATGCTGACGGCGATCCACACCATCCTGGGCGTGGAAGCGCCGCCCCGAAGCGCCGCGTCCAAGGGAGGCTTGTTCCGCTGGAAAGACGGGCGGGACATGCCCGACGTGCACAGCACGCTTTTCGAGTATCCGACCTTCAACGTGGATATGTGTGTGACCTTGACGACGGAGTTTAATGGGCCGGAACGCTTCCTGGGCACACACGGCATCCTCGAACTCCGCGGCGACGGCATCTTCGTAACCAAGCAGGACGGCGAAGATCACGCCCCCAGCTACTACACCAGCGGATACCCCAAGCGCCTGCGCGAGCCCTATGAGAAGCAATGGCACCAGGACCACACCATCCGCCCCGGAACCCAAGCCACCGCCGAGACCGTCAGCTATCACACCCCTCCCGATTACGACGTCACCCGCGAACACCTGTGGAACTTCTTCCAGGCCGTGCGCTCCCGCCAGCCGGTCGTCGAGGATACGGTCTTCGGCAACCACACCGCCATCGCCTGCCATATGGCCAACGCTTCCTATTTCAAGAAGACTGCCGCCGTCTGGGATGCGGGGTCGAAGAGTATCAAGACCGCGTAGGGTCGCCCCTGGTGGGCGGCCCTGCCTTGGACTGCGGCAGCAAAGCTGCCGCTTTCGGTCCTGTAAGAGCAAAGCGGTAGCTGGCGCTACCGCACTCCAAGGCGCCTGCGGCGCTTCGCTTCGGGGCCGTGGCGTGGCGTTATAATGCGGTGCATGTCGCGCCGGGGGCGATGGGTCTCGTCGGACCGGTTTTTCTTTACCTCTTGCCGAGAAGGGCCGCAGAGTTTCAAAAACCGAAACTCTTCGCTACCGGCTGATGCCATGCCTTACAGGTGATCATATTGCCTTGCTGATGTCGGCGCCGAGATTGTCCAATGTTTACGAGAAACACCCCAAGAACCTCGATATAATGCTCGCGAAGGTGGCAGACGCTGTTGGCAATGAATTAATGAGAGTTGTGGAGCGAGGCAGATGAAACAGACATTGCCTATCACGGCCGAGGTCCTTAAATGGGCAAGGACTTCCCTGTCTTTATCCCGCGAAGACGTGGCCCGGCGCCTAGGTGCTCACTTTAAGGTCGAGAGCCTGCTCGCCTGGGAAAAAGGCGAAGGTTCTCCGACGTATCCGCAGCTTGAGAAGCTGGCTCATGACATATACAAGCGGCCTCTCGCGGTTTTTTTCTTTCCAAGCGTTCCGGAGGAAGAATCCCCGAAGACAGAATTCAGGACGCTGCCTGATACGATGCTGGCGGAATTGCCACCTGAGATCATCAAGCTCTACCGCAAGGGCAAGCTTTTCCAACTCAACCTCGAAGAGCTTCTTGAGGGCGAGCTGCCGGCAAAGGAATCCCTGCTGGATAGATTCGACCTTAACGAAACCCCCCGCTTTGAGTCGATCACGAAAGCAATCCGCAAGGTGCTCGATGTCCCAATGGAGGAACAGTCCCGGTGGCATTCTGCCGAGACGGCATTTAAGAGATGGCGAGGAGCCTTGGAAGCACACGGGGTATTCGTCTTCAAGGATGGCTTTAGGAATGACGAGTTTTCGGGGTTCTGTCTCTACGACAAGAGCTACCCGCTGATATTAGTCAACAACAGCATGCCAGATTCGCGCCAGGTGTTTACGCTCTTCCACGAATTGGGGCATCTACTTTTCCACTCGGGAGGGATCGATTTCAGAAGCACAAAAGCGGTGCGCTCCTTCCAGGGGTATTATCGAAACGTCGAGGTAACCTGCAACCGCTTTGCCAGCGAGTTTCTGGTCCCTCAGGACGCGCTCGATGCTTTCAAAGCGGAGATTTCGGAGGCACACTTCAACAGGCTCGCCCTGCATTTTTCAGTGAGCCGTGAAGTCATCCTGCGCAAGTACCTCGACCGGGGCCTGGTCGATGGCGATTACTATGAAAAGATGGCGGCAAAATGGGCCAAACAGGCAAAGGAGAAGCGAGAAGATTCGTCGGGAGGAGGGAATTATTACTATAACCAGAAAGCTTACCTGGGCGAGAGGTATATCAATCTTGTTTACGGAAAATACTATCAGAGCAAAATCACGGCGGACACCGTTGCCGAGTATCTGAACGTGCCGGAACGGAGCCTCCCAGCGTTTGAACACTATGTTCTGGAGGGAGGAAGGCCCTGATCTACGTATTCGATACGAATTCGTTGTCAAACGTTCTCAACCATTACTACCGCGATAGATTTCCCTCCTTTTGGCAAAAGTTCGATTTGGCGCTCCAAAGCAGGGCGGTCATATCTGTTCGCGAAACAAGGTTCGAGCTACAACTCCGATTCGACAAGGCCATAATTGGGGAGTTGCTCAAGCAAAACCACGATTTCTTTGAAGACCCAAGCGTTCAAGAGCTTTCCTTCGTATCTCAAATTTACTCGATTGCTCATTTTCGGCAGAATCTTGACAGGAAGAAGCTCCTTCAGGGCGGACCCTTTGCTGACCCGTTCATCATCGCGAAAGCCAAAATCAAACAAGGGGTTGTGGTCACAGAGGAAGAGCAGCCCACCCATGGCGCCCGGATTCCAAACATATGCCAATATTTTGGGATTGAATGCGTGAAACTAGAAGGATTCCTGGTAAAAGAGGACTGGAAGTTCTAGGCCACTATGGCGCTGCATCCGAACCTTCCTGAATCACCCTACATCATCCTTGACCCGGCCATCCGCTGGTTTCCGGCGGGCTGACGGACTGCGGCGATGGGTTTTTTCGGACCGGTTTCTCTTCCCCTCTTGTTGAGAAGTGCCACTGCACCCGGTGAGTCGGTTAGAATCTTCAGTGCGCGAGCAGCCACGAGAAGAGAGCGAAAGGGTTATGAAGAAAACGTCCAGGGGTAGGCCATCCCGGCGAGAGGAGATGCGCCGGGAGTATCAGTTGGATTACCGCAAATCGCGCCCCAACCGCTTCGCACCTCTGTTGAAGGGCGGGACGGTGCGATCGTGCTCGACCCGGACGTTGCCTCGGTGTTTCGGTCTCCCGAGTCCGTCAATTCCCTCCTTCGGTCCGTGATCCACGCACTCCCCAAGCAGGCCAAGGCTTAATGGAGGCCGGGAGCGCAGAGTCTCTTTCTCAAGAAACTCTGCGGCACTTTACCTTCTCTTCGCTACCCGCGAAGCACGCGGAGCAGAATAATGAAGATCGCGTTGTTGACCTATAGAATCACATATGGGGCTTTCGTGGCGCTGCTCCTTTATGTTCTCACCGGAGATGCGCGTAATATCGACTGGGGAGCATCCCAAATGGTCACCTTCTGGCTTGCGGCCGGCGCTGCTGCGTTCCTCCTCGTGGTGACTTGGGATTTCTATCGAATGCCGGCATGGATCCACTGGATCGCAGCGTTGGTGTTTTGCGGTTTCCTGACCTGGTGGGGGTGGTATAGCGACGATTCGATTTTCCGGCTGCACGAATTTCACAGCTTCGATCCGGTGACGGTCGCTATCGAGGAGACCCGATTCCGAACCCGTGCCGAAATCGAATACGCATTCCTCCTTGTCTGGTTTATCTCACTTGCCGTCGTGCGCCAGTGGTTGGCGACCGCCGAGCCCCGCTCGGGCAATTCGAAATAAGGGCCCCGAACCCGGCACAACTTTCTACGCTTACGATCCCAACGGTAACCTGCTGGCCCGCGCTCGCCTGGCGCTACCGGACTTCGCTACCTGCGCAGTCTGCGGCTTGTCGACTGGGCGGGGCTTAACCAAGCGGGGTGGAAGGGGGAGTTGGCAGCAAGTCGAGGCTGGGCGGCCCAGGGCGCGAGCGGCGGAGGGTATTTATATTCCGGGTCAAAGTGCGTTTCTTTTCCGCCTCTTCGCTGTTGCCGCTTTTCTCAGAACAAATAAAAGACCCGTTGAGAAAAGCACCCAAGTGCCAGGTTCCGGAGTTGAAGCCCAGCTACCCGAGAGGTAGAAGTTGTCACACCCTACACAGGGGTCGTCGCCCCAGTCATACACATGGACAAATGAACTGCCAGGAGTTCCGGAGAAAGTGAGCGTGTCCGGCCCCGCATTCCAGAACTGGTCATCCAGGTGGATGTACCATTGGGTGATTTGACCCGTGCTGTCAGTGGCCACCTCGAAAACATTGGGTCCCGGGTTTGGCGCGAAATTAAAGCCCGCCCGATGTGGAAAGACGAAATTCCAGTAACTCGGCGTCACGGTTCCGAATGTCAAGCCGGCAGGGAGCGGACTGGGAAGGATGAACTCACCGGATAGAGAGCATGGGTTGGCGGGTGAGCAGCCGTATCCGGGTTCGTAGTAGAGGTCGGAGGTTGTTGAGCCTGTAAAAGAGTATATCGTCTGCGCCTTGGCCGACACGCAGCTCATCAACACAATCAGAATAGGTAAAGCAACTCGCTGACAACGATTCATTGTTCTCTCCTTGCTGTTGTGTCGGGCACAGGCATGGCAATTCCCCTGTCAAGGCTTAAAATCGTTGCGAAGGTTCAAGCAGGTAGCCCACCAGAAGCAGTATAACAATAACTCTTGTAAACGCAATGAGGTGGAAAACAACAAGCGGCGGGGGGCAGGCTTCATGTGTAACTCGTTGCACATTTTTGCAGGAGAATTCGGGTCGCGCGCGGCGCTGTGCAGGTTGCCGGCCGCAGTTTGGCCCCCCGAGCGGGGAGTTTCGTCCGTCCCCTGACGGAAAACTCTGCGTTACTTCCTTTCGAGGTTGTGGCGCGGCGTTATAATGCCGGGCGTGTCGCGCCGGCTGTCGGACTGCGGCGAAGGAAAGGCTTCTTTAACCACAGAGACACCGAGGCACGGAGAAACTCGAAATTGGAAAAGGGAAAATCGAATATCGGACCGGCTTCCGCTTTTCCATTTTCGCTTTTCTCTTTTCGGCTTGATCTCTGCGCCTCTGCGGTGAACAGCAACGAAAGGCCGCAGAGTTTCAAAAACCGAAACTCTGCGCTACCGCCTGAACAAAATGGTGTGCGATGCGGGAACCGCGCCAACCCCTGGCCGGAGAATCTATTCAAGGAGGCTTCATAACCTATGAACAAGCTGAGTCTGACTCGTCGGGAATTTATGCGCGTGGGCGCGGGAGCCGCCGGCGTGACTTTGCTGAGGCCTACGGTGCTCCAGGCCTCGCCCCGCGCCGTTCCCCCCAGTGACCGAATCCGGTTTGCGTCCATCGGCTGCGGCATCCGCGGGAGCGAAATCATGCGCGCCGCAATCGCCTGCCCGGGAACGGAGATTGTGGCGGCGTGCGATCTCTACGACAGCCGCCTGGAATGGGCGCGAGAAAATTCCCAAAAGCCCAGCCTGGAGGTCAGCAAGGAATATCGCAAGATTCTCGAGCGCAAAGATATCGACGCGGTGCTGGTGGCCGTGCCCGACCACTGGCACTCGCGGCTGGTCGAGGAAGCCTGCGCGGCCGGCAAGGACGTCTATTGCGAGAAGCCGATGTCCCACAAAGTGGAGCAAGGCTTCGCGATGGTTGAGGCGCAGGAGAAGCACCGGCGCATTGTGCAAATTGGCAGCCAGCGGCGCAGTTCGGTGGTGTACGCCAAGGCCAAGGAGATTTACGACAGCGGCGCGCTCGGCCAGGTGACCGCGATCGAGGAGCACATCGACCGCAACGACGCCAGCGGCGCCTGGGTCTATCCCATTCCGCCGGACGCCAGCGAAAAGACCATCGACTGGAACACCTTCCTGGGCGACGCGCCCAAGCATCCGTTCGATCCCAAGCGCTTCTTCCGCTGGCGCTGCTACCAGGACTACGGCGAGGGCCTGCCCGGCGACCTTTACGTGCACATGCTCACCGGCATTCATTTCATCATGGGCGTGACCGCGCCGCCGGCTCGCGCGCAGTCCGCGGGCGGTCTGTTCCGCTGGAAGGAAGACCGCGATGTGCCCGACCTGATCTGGACGCTCTATGACTACCCCACCTTCCGCCTCTCGCTACGCTGCAACCTCAACAACGAGTCGGATGAAGTCCTCCACATCTACGGCACCAAGGGTACGCTGACCCTGACCAACGATGCGGTCCTGACCTTCACGCCTCAAGACACGGCGCCGCGGCCCGAGGGGTATTCGATCTACGGCTGGCCCACGCGGCTGCGGAGTCAATACCTGGAAAACTGGAGGAAGGAGCATCCGGCGCCCGAGCCCGGACGGTTCTCTCTCGCCGGAGGGACAGAGAATTTCAGCGCCCCGCCCGGCTACGACGAAAGTCTCGACCACATGAACAACTTTATGGAATCGATTCGCACCCGTAAGACTTCCGTGGAAGACGCCGTGTACGGGAACAACACCGCCCTCGCCTGCCATATGGCGAATGCTTCGTATTTCAAGAAGGCCAGCGCCGTGTGGGATGCGGGGTCAAAGAGCATCAAGACCGCGTAGGGGCGCCCCTCCCTTCGACTTCGCTCAGGGACGGTGAGCGAAGTCGAACCGTGGCGGGCGCCCTGCTTGGACTGCGGCAGGGAAGTTGCCGCTTTCGGTCCTCTGTAAGAGCAAAGCGGTAGCTGCCGCTACCGCACTCCACAGCGCCTGCGGCGCTATGTTTCGGGGTAGTGGTGCGGCGTTATGATGCGGTGCATGTCTCCGTCAGCCGGCAGATTCGGCCACCGACGGACTGACGGGATGGGTTTTGTCGGACCGGTTTTTCTTTACCACCTGCCGAAAACGACCGCAGAGTTTCACAGACCGAAACTCTTCGCTACCGGCTACCCGCTTCCAGAAAATGGGGTATATAATGGCCAGGAGGAGATAAAATAATGGAGCCCGACCCAACGGTGAAATACGAGATTATCACCGGCACGCCAAAAAAAATCAAAGAGCAGCTTAACGACCCCATCCGGGCAAACTGGCGACCGATACTTATGTCCACCCTTCCGCCGAACGAGCTAGCCGTTCTTTTAGAGACTCGTCAGCCACAGAAAAAATTCTAGAGGGCGTATAGCTCAGCTCAGAGCGTCCGCGCGCTAAGCGGGAGGCTGTGGGTTCAAATCCCCACCCCATCTTTTTTCGCTTTAATCTGTAGGCAATAACGACATGTTAATGCCCCCTGCGGTTTGCGTAAAGCGGGATACCGCAGAGTTTCGATTGGCTGAAACTCTGCGGTTCGTCCTCAGAAAAAACCGCAGACTTCGAACAACACGAAGTCTGCGCTACTATTTCCCGTATTGCTGAGCGGCCTTGGTAATCGAGGGACCGGCCTTGGCAAGATCCTGCGGGTTCATGACCGGGCGGAAAGAAAGCTTGGCGTTGAACGCCAGAAACCAGGGCTCAGCGATCGCCGGAATCTGCGAGGCGTCCGTCATATCGAAGACGATGGAGCCCGACCGGTTGCCGGAGTCGTCCGCCATGAAGTAGGCTGCTTCCGGTTTGATTTCGGCCAGAATGCGCTCGATCGTAGGTCCTAGAGTTCCAGCCTTGGCGGCGGCATTTCCGGTGTCGGCGGGAATCGATACTCTAAGCAACATACGCATACAGTTTTCCTCCTTCAAGGAAAAAGGTTTGTAAACCAGGATTTTTGTTTTGACGCCCTGAGAGACAGCAGTATACACCCCACCGGCTGGTTCGTAAACTTAATTTTGCAGTCTGGAACCCCATGCGCGGGGCGCCTACAAACAAAAAGCCCCTCGATGGACGCGCCATCGAGGGGCCTGGATTTGAAGGAGGAAATCAGCCCCGCATCGGCCCGCGTCGGGGGTTCCCTGGGGGCAAGGTCTCCTCGACGCGGTTCCGATGCTCCAGCGGGACTTTTATAGTTTTACGTTTCACGATCGGATTTGTCTAATCGATTCTCTTTATGGTACCCATCAATAGTTTGCCGCCCCGCAGGGACCACAGGATTTCCACATTCTGACATATCATCCTGCGATAGAATCAGAAACAAGTAGACGGTGGACGGTAGACAATAGACGGGAGAGGGGCTTCGAATAAACTCGAATGGCGGCGGCAATTACACCAGAGGAATTACTTGGCCGGGTAAGCAAGCGCGATGTCGGCGCGCTGGGCGACCTCTACGACCGCTTTGCCCAGCCCTTGTTGGGGATGCTGGGGCGCATGTTGCGCGAACGGCGCGGGGCGGAGGAAGTCCTCGAGGAGGTGTTCCTGCGCCTATGGAGCGAGGCGCGAAACCTGAACGAGGCGCGAGGGAGCGTCCCCGCCTGGCTGGTGGTGAACGCGCGATATCTGGCGCTCGAGCGCCTGCGCGCCGAAAGACAGGCGCAGATGAGCGCCGCGGCCAAACAGGCTAAGGAAGAGCGTATTCCTCATGCAGGGCCGGGTCAGCCCGTCAGTGGACGGGCCAGGCGGACGCCGACCGCCCGGACATCCAAATCGCCCGCTCCCAAGGCGTGGCCGGTCGCCTGGATTCCCTCTCCGGAAGAGGTCGCGAAGGTTGATGAAAGGTTAGAGTTGCTCCAGAAGGTGATGAACCAGTTGCCGAAGCCCCAGAACGAAGCGCTGGAGCTGAGCGTCTTCGGCGGTTACCGGGAAGAGGAAATTGCCCGGGAGCTTGACGAGCCCCTGGGCCAGGTCAGGAGTTCGTTGTGCGCGGCAGTCACTTTCCTCCGGCATCGCCGGCGCGCCGTGGTGGGATCATGGGCTGCCAACATTTAGAGGACCTTTACGAGTTGTTTGTGCTGGGCACGCTGGCGGAGGCGAGTGCGGCGGAACTCCGCGCTCACCTGGAAACGGGTTGCCTGGTGTGCCGGCAGCGGGTTCGGGATGCCACGCTGACCGTCTACCTCCTCAGCCTGAGAACCAAGACTGCCCGCCCGAATCCCAAACTCAAGGCCCAGCTCCTTCAACGGCTGCGCAAAGGCGGTAGGTAGTAGGTGGCAGGTAGCAGGTGGGGTGGGGAATCCGTGAACTGACCGACACATCCCACCTACCCTATTCCACCTACCGGCTGTGACGATGGCGACTCCGACACAACCCGGCCTGCGGCGCGAGTTGGGCCTGGTGCAGGCTACATCCCTAGCCATCACCGACATGGTCGGGATCGGCCCCTACATCACCATCCCGCTTCTGATCGCCACCATGGGCGGGCCGCAGGCCATGCTGGGATGGTTTGTGGGCGCGCTTCTGGCAATGTGCGACGGCCTGGTCTGGGCGGAACTGGGCGCGGCCATGCCGAAAGCCGGAGGGAGCTACAACTATTTGCGCGAGGCCTACGGCCCCCACAGCGCCGGACGCTGGCTTTCTTTCCTGATGGTCTTTCAAATCATGTTCTCCGCGCCGCTTTCGGTGGCCACGGGCAGCATTGGCTTCGCGGAGTACCTGCACTACCTCCTGCCGGGACTCTCGCCCCTGGGCCTGCGCCTGGTCGCGGGAGGTTTCCCGCTGCTGCTGATCGTTTTGCTCTACCGGCACATCGGAGCGATCGGAAACATGTCCGTCGTACTGGGCGCCGGAGTGCTGTTCGGTTGCCTTTGGATCATCATCTCCGGGGCGCCGCACTGGAGCGCGCAACGCCTGCTGGACTTTCCCACGCTTCGAGTGAATTGGATTCTCTGGGCGGGGCTGGGGCACGCCACGCTCTACGCCCTTTACGATTTTTTCGGCTACTACAACGTCTGCTACCTGGCAGAGGAAATACGCAACCCGGGGAAAGTGATTCCGCGCGCCATCATCGTCTCCATCCTCACGGTGGCCGCTTTGTATGTTCTCATGACCATTTCGTTTCTCTCCGTGATTCCCTGGCGCGAGGCGATCCGCACCCCATTCATCGCCTCGGTTTACATCGAAACTCTCCAGGGGGCGGGCGCGGGAAAAGTGATGACCGTCCTGCTGCTGTGGATTGCTTTCTCCTCCGCCTTCTCGCTGCTCCTGGGCTATTCTCGGATTCCCTACGAGGCCGCGACCGACGGGAACTTCTTCCGCGTCTTTGCCCGGTTGCACCCGCAAGGCCGGTTTCCCCACGTCTCGCTGGTCACGCTGGGACTCATCGCATGCCTCTTCGCCAGCCTGGGGAGCTTGCAAGTGGTGATTCCCAGCCTGATCGCCACCCGAGTCCTGATCCAGTACCTGCCCCAGACCGTAGGGTTCTTCCTTCTGCGCTCCCGTGCGCCCGACCTCCCGCGCCCGTTCCGCATGTGGCTGTATCCGATTCCAGGGATCATCTCGCTGCTGGGTTGGGTCTACGTGCTGGGAACGGCGGCGCGGAATTCGCTGCTGTTTGCTGTCGGGATTTTTGGCGCGGGCAGCGTTGCGTACTTCGTGCGGGCGCGCCTGGGGCGCGAGTGGCCGTTTCAAACCGGAAGCCAGAAGCCAGAAATCAGAAGTCAGAAACCGGGAGTCGGCGGGTAACGTCGGCTACGGCGGGGAGAGTGGAGACTGAATCGAAGGAGATTGCCAATGGCGCGAAGAATACCGGCAGGGGTTGGGATATAGAGTTTGCGGCGAGCGGGTCTCGCCGCCCCGGTACTTTGGAGAATGCGGACGATTTCCGACGCAGGCACGCGCATGGATACGGTGTCCAGCGACGCGTAGTGCACGGTAAGGTCATGACCAATGATGAAGACTGCGGGTTTCGCGATCCCCCCTTTTTCGCGCGGGTTGTAAACATCCCAGTCCTGAACGATGCGCCGTTCCGTGTCGCACAAAATGGTGAACGGCAAACGTAGTTGGCGACGCAAAGCTTCGGATTCTTCCGGCGAATCGACCGAGATGGCGGCAAGGGTCGCGCCGGCTGCACGTATTTCTTTATAATGCTCGCGGTAATCCACCAACTGGCGGAGGCAGAAAGGTCACCACGAACCGCGATAGAAGAGGAGTATGACGGGGCCTGGCGTCGCTAATGCGGACAACCGTCGCGGGGCTGCCGTCGAGTCCGGGAGCTCGAATTCCGGTACGGCTTCTCCCGCCCCTGGAGTTTTGCCAATAGTCACGTCCACATCCTAACACGGTTTAAAACAACGTTGTGGCCCGATGAGCTGGGACGGCCTTTCCTGGACCGAACATTACCGGCCGCACCATTCAAGAGAAACTGTGCGCTACCGGGTGTATCACCTACCGCCTGGCATTTTCTTGTGCCCACCTACCACCTACGACCTGCCACCTACCTCTTTGCCCAGCAAAAACATTCCTTCGTTGTGTGTGATCAGAATATCCTCGCCCTCGGGCCGCGGCGATAGTCCGCCCTTGTCGCCTGCCATAGATTCTTCCAGCAACTGGCGGGTTTCCAGGTAGCGCTTGGTTCCGGGGTTATGTCCGGCGCGCAGCATCCACTGATTGAAGGAGCGCTGGCGACGCCGGAATTTTTCCTCCGCAATCTTGAGGGCGCACTGCTCGAACATCTTTCGGAAGGTCGTCCAGCGCAGGGTGAGGGTATGAGACGGGTCACGGAGCTTCTCAATCCGGTTGTGAAGCTCGAACTTCTCCTCGCTTTCCGGCGCCAGGGTATCAATGATCAGCAGGCGGCCCGCGGGCTTGGTCACGCGGACCATTTCCTGGAGGACCAGCTTAGGTTCGGGCATGTGGTGAAAGGAGCACTGGCAGGTGACCAGGTCGAACGTCGCGTCAGGGAAGGGAATCTGCTCGGCGTCCCCGCAGGCGAAGGCGGCATTGGGAATCCTTTTTTCCGCCTGGAAGGCGCAAGCCTGGCGGAGCATCGGGAGGGTCAGGTCCACACCCAGCACGAAATGGGCCCGGGGCGCCAGCGCGAGAAGGAACACCCCCGGCCCGCAGGCGACGTCCAGAATCGTATCGGAAGGTTGCGCTTTGGCGAATTCCACTTTCTCCGCCATGATTTCCGGCGTGTCACGCACGGCGTACTTCGAAAACGCCTGAAGGGTCTTGGTGAATTGTTTCTGGATGGTTTCCTTGTGTTTTCTGGACATGGAGTTTCCTCTCGTACCCGCAGTCGCTCAAATGTTATAGAATGCGCCTTCGATTGGGAATCAAAAAGAGGGATTTGTCAGGGTGGAGGAGCGGCTCATAGTCCCGGGGGAAATGGCGAAACCTGCGGAGGCCTTACGCCAGGTCAGCGAGGTCAAGTGCGCGCTGATTCCTGCGGGTGAGTTCCTGATGGGCTCGGTCGAGGGGCAGGACGACGAGCGTCCGGTCCATGCCGTGTGGGTGGATGCCTTCGAGCTGGCCGTCTTCCAGGTGCGGAACCGCGACTTTGCACGCTTCCTGGAAGCGACAGGGCATCCCGCCCCGCCGCGCTGGAATGACCCGGACTTTAACCATCCCGACCAGCCGGTGGTGGCGGTGAATTGGGCGGAAGGTGCGAAGTACGCAGATTGGCTAAGCCGCATGACCGGGCGGCGGTATCGCCTGCCCAGCGAAGCGGAATGGGAGCGGGCGGCGCGGGGAGGGCTCGAGGGTCTGCTCTATCCCTGGGGGAACGAGCCGCCAACTTCCCGGCCGGAGTACCTGCGCCGTTGGGGCGGTACGGTGCGAGGCCCTCTGCGGGTTGGAGAGGGAGCACCCAATCCCTTTGGCATTTACGATCTGTGCGAGAACGTGCACGAATGGTGCGCCGATTGGTACCAGCGCGACTACTACGCGTGCTCTCCGGGGCGCAACCCCGCCGGCCCGGCGAGTGGTGAGCGGCGAGCCTCCCGCGGCGGCTCGTGGCGGCATCACGTCAAGGTGAGCCGTTGCGCCGCCCGGTCCAGTATTCCTCCGGTATTCCAGTACACGGACTACGGCTTCCGCGTGGTCCGCGATGTGAAGGAGTAGGGGCACGCCATGGCCTGCCCCCTACTCCTTGGCTGAAGCAAATAGTTGGAACGGTAAGAGGAGGATTTCAATGCCTGAACTTCGCCACAACGTTCTGACCCGCGAGTGGGTGATCATTGCCACCGAGCGCGCCCGGCGCCCCGAAGACTTCACCAAGAAAGGGAAGGAGAAGAAAATAATTCCCTCGTATGTGGCCACCTGCCCGTTCTGTCCCGGGAACGAAAAGATGACGCCGCCGGAGACTTACGTGGTGCCGGATACCACGGGTTGGCGGCTCCGGGTTACGCCCAACAAGTTCGCGGCGCTCTCCTACGAGGGCGAACGTCGCCGCTCCATCCACGGGATTCGCCGGACCATTACGGGCGTGGGCATCCACGAGGTGATCGTCGAGACCCCGGACCATAGCAAAACCACCGCGCTCCTCGACGATGCGCAGGTGGAGACCATCGTCCAGACCTACCTCAACCGCTTCAAGTTTGCTTCGCAGGACCCGCGCGTGGAGCAGGTGACCATCTTCAAGAACCATGGCGAGGCGGCCGGCACCTCACTCGAGCACCCTCATTCGCAGATGATTGGCACGCCCGTGATCACCGCCCAGCTTCGCGACCGGTTGATCAACGCCCTCCGGCACTTTGACGAGTTCGGAGAGTGCATCTTCTGCCGGGTGCTGGACCAGGAGCTGAAAGAGGGCGCCCGCGTCATCCTGGAGACCCGTCACTTCGTCGCCTTCGTTCAGTATGCAGCGCTCACGCCGTTCTCCATGCTCATCATGCCGCGGCGTCATATGGCCTGCTTCGCCGAAATCAGCGACGAGGAGGCTGCCGACCTCGCGAGCGCCCTCCGCCGCACCCTCGCCAAGCTCTATCAAGGCTTGGACGACCCCGACTTCAATTACGTGGTCCGCACCGCGCCTGCGGAGTACACGGGCGTGAAGTATTACCACTGGTATGTCAGCATCATCCCGCGCCTGACCAAGACGGCGGGCTTTGAGCTGGGCTCGGGAATGTTTATCAATGTGTCTCTCCCCGAAGAAAGCGCCAGCTTCCTGCGGGGAATTCAGGTTGCCTAGCGTGGTGGCTTGGGCATCCTGCCCATGGGCACGGCCGGGATGGCCGTGCCACGTCATGCACTGGAGGTGCACAAATGTTACGCAGGGATTTCCTTACTCGTTTGGCGGGGG
>Ga0209777_10004651_pt1 | contig 16122 bp, 17 predicted proteins | sample FrelakmetHBP12HB_FD_187147 | JGI IMG/M metagenome (GOLD analysis project Ga0209777, IMG submission 187147) | Freshwater lake sediment microbial communities from the University of Notre Dame, USA, for methane emissions studies -HBP12 HB (SPAdes)... | ecosystem: Environmental > Aquatic >...
CCTGTTTACGCTTCGACGGTCACCTCACGATACCCGCCGCAAAACTCGGGGTCAGGATGGTTCGCTACTCCTTTCCTGTAGGGCTCTTTCATCCCCTACGACATGCCGGTTTATCCCGGCGCACAAGCTACTGATTTCGTTGCACAGAGGACGACGTGGAAACAATCGCGTTTCGCGCTCTGATCGAACGCTTGACGGGGACTCCGATCAAGGAATCATCGGACGACGAGAGGCAAGCGAACGACCGACTCTTGGAGCCGATCATTCGCGATGACGACCGGGAGTTGGACTGCTCGCAGTTCAACGAACTCTTGCTCTTGGTGAACAAGGATCGAGTTGAACCCGCCTTCTATCGACGATTTTTCCCAGAACGAACGCTGGTAAGAGATCTCGGGTTGGGGGTGGAGCACTTTCAGAGGATCGCGATGTTACGGTACGGGAATTTCATTCACGCCTACCGTAGGCTATCGAGATTGTTCAGTGATGACGCGCTGGAAGAAGAACTCGGTGATCTGCCCACGGAATCTTGCGACACCGCGGCTCCATTCCTCAGTCGATCTCCGAAGGTTATTGACGTGGAGCACATCCAGCGTGAGGACACGCCGCTCGTCGGCTATCTGTCGTTTGTCCTCCTCGACCGCGAAGAAAAGGCCGCAAAGCTCCTCGCGGCCGCTGCGAAGGATGCGACTGCGAGCAAAGATTGGGACGTGTACACGGACTTGGTACGCCGGTCCGTGCAGCCTCCATTGAGCATGACAGCCCTCTCCGCGATCTCGGCGTTTCGGAGGCGCCCGTCGCCAACGATCGCCGCGTTCCGCTCCTTCCTGGACGACACGCTTCCCGCAATAGCAAAGAGAGCCGCAGAAGGGGTACAGGTCCAGAAGATCGCCGCGAAGAACCAAGACATCTATCTCACCTGGGATCACATGGACGTCTACTTCGCAACTTCCATGAGGAAAGCTCGGGAGTTCTATGACTTGTACGGATTCATACACGACCTGATGGCTAGGCCTGAGCTGGCGGACCTTCAACTGCGATACTTCGATCCCACGCAGTGCTACACCAAGTTGCCGGTAGACAAGGGCCTTGTGGAATGCCTAGTGCTGAAGCGGGCCAAGTGTACTGTGTATTCTGTACAGGATTCTGATACGCCCGGCAAGGATTCTGAACTGGCAGCGACCCTGGCCCAGGGCAAGCCTGTCATCGCGTTCGTGCCGGAGATCGACGTGGTGGATCGGACCGAAAAGCTCCTGGCGGACCACCCAGCCGCCATATTGGAGCGATTGCGGTTCGTACTCTATGCGGACGACAGCTTCATGGGTGAGACAAGCACCGACGACTACAAATTTGTGAGCGATTACAGAGAGCTCCACGATTCTGTGCTGCGAATACCCTTCAGGTCGATACCGGACGCGGCCAGCGACCAGTTTCGAGCAACAGAGCGGTCCAACCTGGAGAGGCTCTGCAGGATCATAGCTGCCGGAGAAAAGCGGATCTACGACAAGCGGGCTACGACCTTGAAACAGTCCCATCCGCTCGCGCTCCAAGTCAATTTGGATACCGGCGTGGCGAACGGCGTTTTGGTGGTCCGTACCGTTGAGGAGTGCGCCCGGCTTTTGCGTTCGGTGCTCACGCGAACAATGGACCTTATAGTGCGGGAGGAGACTGGAATGTGGTGCCTTCGGGAGAAGACTTCAGGCTGCATCTTCCGCGTGGCTACAAAGAATCGAAAAATTGATAACTGCTTCTGGAATTTCTACCTGCGCAACGCATCTGTTAGAGTGGACGCATCTCTGCAAGCAAAGGAGAACAAGTGAAGGACGACCCAGCCATGCTGTTCGCTGCTTTGGGTGATGTTGACGTCAACATCAACTTCGAAGATATGACGCACAGTCTCGAGGAGTTGCGCCAAGACTACACGGAGCGCTTCTTCACTCGCGAAGGACTCGACCTTCTACAGTCGGCTCGCCTCGATTCTCCTGCGACCGAAGAACTGTGATCGGAGTGTTCGAAGCGACGAGGCGGACGGACTCTACGAGTCGAAGGGTGACTGGAACGTGGTCGTTGTCCACGTAGTCTGCATTACTACAGACGGGCATCTGAGGCCTTTCGGCCAACCGTAATTGTCGGCTTCAGCCGACCCCCTCCCCCGCCCGCAGTGGTACAACGAGTTTATGCCGTCGTTCGTCGTCGATACGCCGCAACGGAAGTACGACGCAATCGTCCAGCGTGGGTGCATCCCACAGGCCGGCGAATACCTGCGACACGTCTCCGGTAAAGTCTTCGTCGTGACGACCCACGACGTTTGGCAGCTCCATTCTTCCCGCCTGGCCTCGGCTCTTGCGGACCGCTCCCACGAAATTCTGTTCTTCCCGGGAGGCGAATCGCACAAGCGCCTCGGCGTTCTCGAGAATCTTGCCGAGGACATGGTCAGCCGCGGCGGCGACCGCTCCAGCATCATCATCGCCTTCGGCGGGGGCATCGTAAACGATGTAGCGGGTTTCCTCGCGGCCATTTTCATGCGTGGAATCCCGGTGCTCCAGGTCCCCACAACGCTGCTGGCGCAGGTGGACGCGGCCATCGGCGGCAAGACCGGCGTGGACCTCATCGCCGGCAAGAACCTCGTGGGCGCTTTTCATCAGCCGGTCGCCGTGCTCATCGATCCCGAGGTGCTCGCGACGCTGCCCGAGCGAGAGTACCGCGCCGGCCTCTTCGAGGTCCTGAAGTACGGCGTGATTCGCAGCCCGGAACTCTTCCGGACGCTCGCCACCGAGAGCGGCGCCGTGCTCTCCAAAGAGCAGGCCATCATCGAGGACGTCATCGCCGAGTGCGTGCGCATCAAGGCCGAGGTGGTCTCGGCCGACGAGCGCGAGGGCGGGCTCCGCATGATCCTCAATTTCGGCCACACGGCCGGGCACGCCCTCGAGGCCGAGACCGGCTACGAGCGCTTCCGCCACGGCGAGGCCGTCGCGTTCGGCATGCGTGCGGCCACCTACCTCGCCGAGCGCACGGGCCACCTCGCGGCCGAAGATGCCGTGGAAATCCTGAACGCCATCGGCGCGTACGGGCCCATACCGGCGCTGGAAGGAATAACCTGCGAGGCCATCGTGCGCCGTACAACGGCCGACAAGAAGGCAACGCGCGGACAGGTCCGTTGGGTGCTGCCCGTGCGCATCGGCGAGGTAAAGGTCGTCTCCGGGCTCGACGACAAGGTGGTCTGCGCGGCCGTTCGGGAAGCCCTCGGATGAGCGCGCCCCCGGCCCGCGGCACCACGCCGCCGGGCGCCTCCGGCGAGGACGACGCGGCGCGCTGGGTACGCGGCATGTTCGGTCGCGTTGCGCGCCGTTACGATTTCCTCAACCACCTGCTTTCACTGAACACGGACCGCTATTGGCGTGCCCGCACCGTGCGGCGGCTGCGGCCTGTGCTCGATGTGCCCGGGGCGCGCGTACTCGATGTCTGCTGCGGGACCGGCGATCTCCTCTTCGCGCTCGAAGCGGCCCACGGAAATCGCGCCTCCGGCAGCGATTTCTGCCACCCGATGCTCGAAGCCGCCCGCGCGAAAGCTCGGAGGAAGGGCGCGCGCTCCGAGGTCTTCGAAGCAGACGCCCTGGCTCTGCCGCTCGCCGCCGGCTCCGTTGACCTCATCACCACCGCCTTCGGCTTCCGCAACCTCGCCAACTACGAGAAAGGTCTTCTCGAGATGCGGCGTGTGCTCCGGCCCGGTGGAACGGCGGCTATTCTCGAGTTCTCTCAACCCCGGAACCGCCTTTTCGCCGCGTTTTACCGTTTCTACTCGCTCCGCGTGCTGCCCGCTATCGGAGGCGTCGTATCCGGCGATCCCGGCGCGTACACGTACTTGCCGGAATCGGTCCGCAAGTTTCCCGCGCCCGATGAACTCGCTGCGATGATGCGCGCCGCCGGCTTCGAGCAGGCAGGTTACGAGCTGATGACCTTCGGCATCGTGGCCTTGCACACGGCCATCGCCGCCTGAGCCGCGCTACTCGTACCGCAGCGCTTCGATAGGTTCCACGCGCGTCGCTCGCCGTGCGGGCAGCCAGCTCGAAAGCATGGCAACCACCGCGAGCAGGACAGCGACCGCGGTGAAGGTGGCCGCATCGGTCGCGCTCACGCCGTAGAGCATCGCTTCGAGCACTCGCGTGAGCGCCAGCGAGGCGACGATTCCCGTTACAAGTCCCGCGGCCGTGAGCTGACTTGCGCCTGGCCCAGCGTCACGCCCGGCTTCAGCCGTCCGAGCACGCCGAACCCGCGGTCCACGCGCGGCCGGCCACGCAACATCTCCTGTGACCACGGCACGAACGCTTCCGACGGAACCGGGAACCAGAGATCGGGTGTGAGCACGCCGATGACCGTGTACGGCAGGCCATCGATCTGATACACCCGGCCGATCACGTTCGGGTCGCCGCCCATGCGCCTTCGCCACAGCCCGTCGGTGAGGACGCACACATCGCGGCGCCCCTTCGCCGCTTCCTCCGGCGTGAACAAGCGCCCATACTGGGCCTTCGCGCCGAGCAGCCGGAAGAAGTTCGGCGTCACGCGCATGCCGGGCACCTGCACCGGCTCGCCCTGCCCGGTGAGCGTTCCGCTGCCGGGCTCGTGCAGCGACATCTCTTCGAAGAGCGTCGCCTGCTCCAGCCAGTCCAGGTACGTCGGGCCCGATACGCCCGTGCGGTTCCAGCCTTCTTTCTGGTTGTTCTCCCAAAGAACAACGATCCGGTCTGAGTCAGGGTACGGCAGAGGGCGGATGAGAACGGCATTGACCACGCTGAATACCGCGGTGTTTGCGGCAATGCCGAGCGCCAGGGCCGCGATCGCGAGAATCGCGAAGCCGGGACTCTTCAGAAGCGTGCGCACACCGAACCGGATGTCATGGACCAAGCTGTTCATAACTTCTCCCCGAACCAGCGGCGGGATGCGAACGGCGCCCCTCCGCGGCGGCGTGGCCGGAGGGGCGCCTGAAGGGTAAGAACTTAGAGGCTCGCGCCGGCTTCCATATCGACTGTCTCTTCGACGACGCGGCCGTCGAAGAGATGGATGGTGCGATCGGCGTACGCGGCATAGCGCGGATCGTGGGTTACCATGCAAATCGTCGCGCCGACGCGATGCAACTCGCGCAGCAGGTCCATCACCGCCTCGCCGTTCTTCGAGTCGAGGTTTCCGGTCGGCTCGTCGGCGAGCAGGATGAGCGGGTCGCCCACGAGCGCGCGGGCAACGGCCACGCGCTGCTGCTGGCCGCCCGAGAGCTGCGCGGGGTAGTGCTTCATGCGGTGCGACATTCCGACGCGCTCGAGCGCCGTTTGGCACCTCTGCTTCCGCTCGCTCGAAGGCATGCCGCGATAAGTGAGCGGCAGCTCCACGTTCTCGTAGACCGTGAGGTCGCCGATCAGGTTGAACGCCTGGAACACGAACCCGATCTCACGGTTGCGTATTCGTGCGCGCTCGGAAGCCTTTAGATTCCCCACCGGCTTGCCATTCAGCAGGTAGTTGCCGTCCGTTGGGGAATCGAGCAACCCCAGGATCGAGAGCAGCGTGGACTTGCCGCACCCGGATGGGCCCGCAATGGCGATGTACTCGCCCCTCTTAATCTCGACGTGAACGCCCGCCAGCGCGTGCGTTTCCATCTCGTCCGTGAGGAAGACTTTGGTGACGCCTTCCAGCCGGATCAACCCTTCGTTATTGTTCGATGACATAAGAAACTCCCTCACTCTCGCACGGCTAACAGCTTAGTTCAGTCGGATGCGGTCGTGGGCATCCCACGCCGACATGTCGGACAGTATCACCTGGTCGCCCACTCGCAACCCCTCGAGAATCTCGATGGTCTGCACGGAGCTGCGTCCCAGCTTCACCTGCGCTCGTGTTGCGCCCTTGTTATCCGGGTCCAGCCGGAACAGGCTGATCTGGCTGTTCGGCTGCCCGAAAGTCGGCCGGCCCACATAAAGCACGTCCGTCAGTTTCTCGAGCTCGACGGTGCCGTCCACGCTCAGGTCGGGCCGCGCGCCTTGCGGCAACGCGCCCTCGAGCTTCACGTCCACAGTCACGGTGCCATTCTGCGCGGCCGGATCGATGCGCGAAACCTTCCCTGCGATGATGCCGTTGCGCGTATCGACCGACGCCTCCTGGCCGATGACGACGTCCTTGGCCTGGGTCTCCGGGATCTTCAGCTCAGCCTTGAGCCTCTCCGGTTGCACGATCTTCGCCATCACGGTACCCGCCGTCACGCGCTGCCCCACTTCCACCGCTACTTGCGTCAGCGATCCGTGCACCATGGCCTTCACTTTCAGGCTCTCCACCTGGGCCTTCTTCAAGTCGTACATCGCCTTGAGCTGCTCCACGGTCGCCGCCTGCACCGCGAGTTGCGCCTGGATGGCGTCCACGCCGATGCGCAACCGCTCCTTCTCGATCTTGTCCCGGTTCTCCAGGTCGTCGGCTGTCGCAGTCGACTTCTTCGCTTCGATATCTGCCAGGAGCCCGAAGCGCTGCAACTCAGCGTCGCGGTCGGCTTGCAGCCTCGCCTTGTGCGCATCTGTTTGGACGGTCGCCGCGGCCGCTTGTTGCGTCAGCCGGTCGCTTTGCAGCTTCACTTTGAGGTTGTTGGACTCGGCCTCGGCGCCCTTGAGCTTCCACTCGGCGTCCACCAGTGCCTGCTGCAGCTCCGGATTGCTCAGCACCAGCAGCACCGTGTCCGGGTTCACGACGGTTCCGGGCAGCGCCAGGCGCTGCTCGATGCGGCCGTCCGTCATTGCCGGAATCGTCATCGGGGTCTCGGGAACGAGCGTGCCAAGTCCGCGAACCTGCCGGAGCATAGGACCGCGCTTCACGGTGTCGAGCCAGACCTGCGCCCGCTCCACCGTGGGCGCCGCGGGCTTCAACCCCGCCAGCACCTTCGTGGTGACCGCCACCGCTACAAGCACCACTACTCCAACTACGATTCGCCGGATCTTCTTGTTCCGCGCCGCTGATTTCCGTGGGACATCCATCGCCATCTTGAGCTCCGCTTGGCCGCCGAGCAGCCGTAATCGGTTACGCAAGTCCGTTTCCATCTGTTCCCAATTGAAAAGGAAAGAGTTGCGGGAGCGATGCGGGTTCTTTCGTGGATGAGGTGTCCGTTTCTGGGACGGACATGTTCAGAACCGGCGTGCGGAGTCCCGAAGCCGGTGGGAAGCCGTCAAAACGCCCTTAGATATAGCCAAAATACATGTAAAACGCCCTATTTAGGCACATTTTGCACGCTATTTGGCGCATCTTTGACGCCTTCCGCCGCCCTCGCGACCTCCTCGGACCGGTCGGCTGCTGCCACCGGCAGCGGGGACACCGCCGCGGGTTCGGAGGCGGAACTTTCCGGCGGCAACGACTTCGAAGGCGCAGCCGCGACGGGCGGTGGATTTCCGAGCACCCGGACGTTGTAACTCGCCGCCATGGCGCCGCGAGCGCTCACGACCTCCAAACGGAAAGTCACGTCCGTCCCGGCCGGCTCGTAGAGCAGTTCCCCCTTGCGGAACTCAGGGAGGAGCAGTTCGACCTCTTCGCTTTGTGCGCCGTCAGTGATGAACAGGCAGGCGCGGCGGGCCGTCATCACGGCAGGGTGCTCCGGGTCCCAGGTCAGCCGTAAGTCGTTGGCCTCACGGGAGACTTGCAGGCGGATCGGTTCGAAGACCTCTGTCTGAATGGGGACCGGAGTGGGGGCAGCAATCGTCTGGTTGCCGGAGACGAACGACAGCAGACCGAAGAACACGGCTACTGCCGCCCCGAAAAGCAGCAACGACCGGATGTCGTTACGTCTTCGCCGGGGCCGCGGCACGGGCTCGGGTGCTTCGAACAGCATTTCGCGACCTCCCTCGGCGCGCGGCCCAGGCGCAACTGAGGCCGGACCGGCACGCACAAAGTTCTTATCGGCCAGAAACCCCTCGGCATCGAGCATAAAGCCGTCGAGCCCCCTACAATGTGAAGGATGCCCCGCGTTCCCGTCGAAGAGCAGATTGCGCACATCAAGAAAGGATTGACCGAACTGATCCGCGAAGAGGATCTGCGCGAGCGGCTGGTGTTGTGCGAAAAGGAAGGCCGGCCGCTGCGCATCAAGGTCGGGTTCGACCCGACTGCGCCCGACCTGCACCTGGGCCACACGGTGCTGATTCGCAAGATGAAGCACTTCCAGGACCTGGGGCATGAAGTGATCTTCGTCATCGGGGACGGAACGGGGAGCATCGGCGATCCGACGGGCCGGAACATCACCCGGCCGCCCATGACTCGCGAAGAGATCGAGCGGAATGCCGAGACCTACCGGCAACAAGTCTTCAAGATTCTCGACCGCCAAAAGACGGTGGTGAGGTTCAACAGCGAATGGCTCGCTCCGCTGCAGTTCGCGGACATGGTCCGGCTGGCCGCGAAGTACACGGTGGCGCGGCTGCTCGAGCGCGACGATTTCTCCAAGCGGTTCAAAGACGGCACGCCGATCAGCGTGCACGAGTTGCTCTACCCGCTTGCACAGGCCTACGACTCAGTGGCGCTGCACGCGGACGTCGAGCTCGGCGGGACGGATCAGAAATTCAACCTGCTGGTGGGCCGCGAGATCCAGCGCGACTTCGGCCAGCCGCCGCAGATCGTGGGCACGACGCCGCTGCTCGAGGGCCTCGACGGCGTGAACAAGATGTCCAAGTCCCTGGGCAACTACGTCGGGATCACCGAGCCGCCGGAGACGATGTTCGCCAAACTGATGTCGATCAGCGACGACCTGATGTTCCGTTACTACGAGCTGCTCACCGACGTCAGCCTCGCCGAAATCGCCATGGTGCGTTATCGCATCCAGGACGGCGAGCTGCATCCGATGCAGGCAAAGCTAGACCTGGCCCGGATGATCGTCACGGATTTCCACTCGGCCGAAGCAGCGGCGCGCGCGGCGGAGGAGTTCAATCGTGTCGTGCGGCGGCACGAAGCGCCTGCCGATCTGGCCTCGGTTCCGGTCCCCGACGAAGCGCGGCACGCCACGGGGCTGCGCATGGACAAACTGCTCGCGAAGGTCGGCCTGGCGGACTCGGTGAGCGACGCGGTGCGGAAGATCAAGGCAGGCGCCGTGGAGATCAACGGGCGGAAATGCACGGATCTCCTGCTGGCCGGCCCGAACAGCGACCTTATCATCCAAGTCGGGAAGAAGTGGCTGCGCGTGGTGGCCTGAATCCGATGGCTCGCAAACGATACCTCTGGAAGCTGCGCGACCGGGAGCTTCAGCTCGGCGACCGAACCCTGATCGTCGCGATTCTCAACGTCACTCCGGATTCATTCTCGGACGGCGGCAAGTACTTCGATCCCGACCGCGCCTTCGCCAGGGCGCTCGAACTCGAAGAGCAGGGCGCGGACATCGTCGATATCGGCGCGGAGTCCACGCGGCCCGGCGCGACGCGCGTGAGCGAAGCGGAGGAGAAGCGCAGGCTCATCCCGGTGCTCAAGCGTCTGCGCAACCGGCTATCGGTGCCTGTGTTGGTGGATACGTACAAATCCGCGGTCGCCGAAAACGCGCTTGACCTCGGTGTGGACGCTATCAACGATCCCACCGGCTTGACCGTAGACCCTCTGCTCTCGAAGGTCGCGGCGAAGTACAACGCCGGGCTTGTGCTGAACCACATGCGGGGGACGCCGGAGACCTGGGCCAGGCTGGCGCCGGTTTCCGATATTATGAGCCTCGTCGGGCACGAACTTCACGCGACCGTGCGCAGGGCGCAACTGTCGGGCGTTGAACGCACGCGTATGGTGATCGACCCCGGCATCGGGTTCGGAAAGCGCGGCGAGCAGAACTCGGAAGTATTGGCAAGACTCGGCGCTCTCGCGCAGTTGGACTTGCCGGTCCTCGTTGGTCCTTCGCGCAAGCAGTTCCTCAAGCAGGCCACCGAGCGGGGCACCGAGTTCGCGACGGCGGCGGCGGTCAGCGCGGCAATTCTCAGCGGCGCTCACATGGTCCGCGTACACGACGTGGAGGCCGGGCGTGCCGCCGCCAGCGTAGCCGACGCAATTCTGAGAACCACTCGCGAGTAGACTGCGCGGGCCGGCCGATTATCGCTTGCTTACGCGCGTGGATCAGAGTAGTGCGACCGGGGACAGACGGATCCGTCCACGCGCAAAGGACATTTGGGACGGATTCGTCAGTCCCCGTCCCGCCCGAGAAGCTCGCGATACAAGTCGATCACGGCGGCTATGTTCCGGTCGCCGGCTGCCGCATGGACGCACGGACGCGGCTACTATGCTGAAAGTACCTGGGGCAAGCCTTTTCAGGGGGGCACATGGGACAGCGCGTTGCCGTTGTGGGCTTGGGCTACGTGGGATGCGTTAGCGCCGCTTGCAGCGGCGAGCACCTGGAGCGCGCCGCGGCGAAGATTCTCGATTTGCCGGAGGACCGCATCGGCTTCTTCGGGCTGGCGTTCAAGGAAGACACGGACGATTTGCGCGAGAGCCCGGTGGTGGCCGTGCTCGAGTACCTGATCGGCAAGGGGCGCAACGTGTGCGTGTTCGACCCGCAGATCCACCTCGACCGGATCTACGGGAGCAACGAGCAGTTCATTCTCGCGGCGATCCCGCACGTCGGGCGCCGGCTCGATTACAGTCTCGGCGAGCTTCTCGGCTGGTCGCAGCACCTGGTGATCGCGCAGAAGCCGTCGCCGGAGGCAGCCGCGCGGATCGTGAAAAGCGGCATCCCGATTCTGGACCTTTCCGGAGCGTTCCCGGGCACACCGAAGCGTGCGCTGCGCGCGGGGGATGCGGCAGCGTAGGCGTTGCCAGGCGGCTGGCGGTCTGTCCAAAAACGAGTAGCCTGTACCCGAGGGCCTGCGGCCCGCGAAACCCCATGAAAAACGTCGAGAGCCCGGGCAGAATGGGAAAGGTCTGGAGCGACGAGGCCGGAGTGACAGTGGATGAGTGGGCGGTATTCCGACCCTGTCCCTAATTGAAATCCACCCCCGCACCTTTTCGGACCGCGAGACGCAGAGTTCTCACCAAAAATGTAGAAAGTCAGCGACAGGCCAGGAGGCCTGTCCCGCTAGTGTTGGGGCTTTGGGCGGTGCGCCGGCACGGGCCACCACGGTCCTTCAGCGTCAATTGACTCCGATGGGGGTAAAGAATACAATCGGTCCAAGTTATCCCGAAAGGAAAGATCATGTCTGCAGAATCCGGGTTTGGGTCGCGAAGAGGTTTCCTGAAGTCTGCCGCAGGTTTCGGTGGAGCGCTGGCGGTGGCCGGGCGAACGCCTGCCGAGGAGGCGGCTCCGCTGCTGCCCACGGTGAAGTTCGGCAAGACGCAGATTACACGGCTGATCATCGGCTCGAACCCGTTCTACGGGTATTCGCACTTCAACAACGTCCTCGGCGCGCACATGAAGGAGTTCTACACGCAGGAGCGCAAGATTGAGGTCCTGAAGCGCGCGGAGCAGGCCGGCATCGGCACGTGGCAGTGCCACTACAACGATGAGCCGCTGGCCGACTACCTGCGCTACCGCCAGGAAGGCGGCAAGATGAACTTCGTCCTGCTGGCCGACTTCGCGCTGATGAAGGACTACAGCCTGATGCCCTCGGTGGTGAAGAAGATGCAGCCGCTCGGAGTCGGGCACCACGGGAACCGCACAGACGAGCGTTTCCGCGCCGGTGAGAAGTGGAAGATCAAGGAGTTCCTGAAGGCGGTGCGGGACACGGGCGTGATGGTGGGGCTCTCGACGCACAATCCCGCCGTCATCGACACGGCCGAGGGCGAGAACTGGGACGTGGACTATTACCAGGCGTGCCTCTACCACGTCTCCCGGACGCCGCAAGAGTTGCGCGCGGCCTTTGGCGAAGCGCCCATCAACGAGCCCTTCATGGAGAAGGACCCGGAGCGCATGTGCAAGATGATCCGCGCGACCAGGAAGCCGTGCCTGGCGTTCAAGGTGTTCGGCGCGGGGCGGACCGTCAACTCGCCTCAGGCGGTGGAGCAGTCCGTCCGTTTCGCCTTGTCGAACATCAAGCCGACCGACGCGATCATCGTCGGCATGTACCCGCGTTTCAAGGACGAGATGAAGGAGAACGCGGAGCTGTTTCGCCGCATCCTGGCCACGGCCTGAGGCGCGCAGGACGCAAGCGGCACGGCGGTGGGCTCAGAACTCATGCGGGCCCCGGCGGTCTCCCGCATTTTCCTCGTGATCCTGCGCGTTGCGCGGGATCCTGTCCAAATTGCGGCCGGCCGTTTCTTCATCATCCGATGCAGGCCGGCCGACGTGAATCCCGGCCCGGATGCCGCAACCCGCCCACCGGGGCCCCGCAACGCATACGATAAATGCGTACACGTGTGCCGGCCGGGCGCCTCCGGAACCCGCCCGGGGCCGGCGACGCCAGCGAGGAGGAAATCCGATGAAGCACGCGATTCTGACTGCCATCACGGTTGTTGCGGTGGCCGCCGGCGCGGCCGCGCAGACCGGCGAGATCCGGCTGATCATCCAGGGTGACGACATGGGCGCCGCGCACGGCATCAACATGGGAACGATCACGGCTTACAGGGAAGGCATTCTGCGGGTGACCAACGTGATCATGCCGGGAGGCTGGGTGCCGGAGGCGGCGCAACTGCTGAGGGAGAACCCGGGGCTGGACGTGGGGGTTCACCTGGCGCTGACGTCGGAATGGAGCAGGGTGAAGTGGCGGCCGCTCACCGATGCGCCGTCGCTGGTGGACCTGAACGGCTACTTCTTCCCGATGGTCTGGCCGAACAAGAACTTCCCGGCGGGCTCGAGCATGCGGGAGGCGAAAATCGACACGGGCGAGGTCGAGAAAGAGCTGCGGGCGCAGATTGAGCTGGCGCGCAAGTTGATGCCGCAGGTGACCTACATGTCCACGCACATGGGATTCAGCTCGCTCTCGCCCGAGGTGCGCGCCGTGGTGGAAAAGCTGGCCCAGGAGTACAAGCTGCCGGTGAATCCCGGGAAGGAACTCGGCATTCAATACCTGGGCAATGTGTGGACCAGCCGCGACGGCGGGCCGGAGCGCGCGGACAAACTGGCTGCCCGGCTCTCATCGATCGGGCCCGGGACCTGGCTGATGGTGGAGCACGCGGCGCTGGACACACCGGAGACGCAGGCCATGGGGCACCCCGGTTACGAGAACGTAGCCGCGGACCGCTCGGCCGTGCTGGAGGCCTGGACCAGCCCGAAGGTGCTGGCCGTCGTGAAGCAGCGCGGCATCAAGCTGGTAAGCTACCGAGACGTGCTGCCGCGCTGAGGAGGCGGCTCGGTGAGGGCGCTTTCCGGCGGGGCGTTCGCTTCAGCGCCGGGCGGAGCCTGCGGGGAAAAGATCAGCCCGCTCCACTCCTCGCAAACCAGGATGGAGTTGGCGGGGTTGCCGGCCAGGTACTTCAGCGTCGCAGGGCGTGAGATGAGCGTGGCAGGATCGGCGGGCAGTATCTCCGCGAGCGAAGAGACGTCCTGAAACGCCGTGTACTCGACTCCGCCGATGGAGTACTTGTAGCAGACCTCGCCGTCATGGAAGTCGATGATCATGGCGGAACCAGTGCGGCCGAGGGAGTTCACTTTCAGCCGGCGGCGCCGCTCGCGCTCCGCGGGGCATACGCGCCAGCCGGGAATGAACCACGCCGCGAGGCCGCTCGCAACGCCGGCAAGGCCCGCCGGAAGCACCTTGTGAGTCTTCATGGCTCCGCCGGGGTGTCCTGGAAGACGCGGTTGTAGTCCTTCAGGAATTGCTCGAGCCCTTTATCCGTGAGCGGATGGTGGAAGAGCATCTCCAGCACTTTGAACGGCATGGTAGCGATGTCGGCGCCGGCCATGGCGGCCTGGGCGACGTGCAAAGGTGAGCGAATGGATGCGGCCAGGATTTGCGTCTTGTAACCGTAGTTCGAGTAGATCTTGCGGATATCGTCAATGAGCTCCATGCCGGGCTGCGCAATGTCGTCGAGGCGGCCGATGAAGGGGCTGACGATGTACGCGCCGGCCTTGGCAGCAAGCAGCGCCTGGGCCGCGGAGAAGCAAAGCGTGACGTTGACGCGCAGGCCCTCTTTGGAGAGCGCCGAGGTGGCGCGGAGTCCTTCCTGGGTCAGAGGGCACTTGATGACGACGTTCGGATGAATGCGCGCCAGTTCTCGGCCTTCGAGGATCATGGCGGCGGCACCGGTGGCGATGACCTCGGCGCTGACGTCGCCCGGGATGATGTCGCAGATGCGGCGGATCTGGTCAGCGAAGGGCGCGCCTTCGCGCGCAATCAGCGTCGGGTTGGTGGTGACGCCGTCCACCACCCCCCATTCGGCGCCTTTCCGGAGCTCTTCGAGGTTCGCCGTATCCAGGAAGATCTTCATATTCCTACGTTACCCCGGTTGCCGGGGCGCCGCGCTATTTCGGACGGGCGTATTCGGAATAGGCGCCGGCGATGCGGGCGGCGGCGGCGTCACCCGGGTGCACGATGACGCGGTAGCGGAACCTCAGGTGTTCTCCGGGAGCCAAGCGGAGGCTGGCGTCCTTGGAAGCATCGTTCGCAAAGTCGTGAAGCCCGAAGATGTTCGCAGCGAAGAGTCCGTAGCCGCGGGCGTGCCACCAGGTGGGGTGGCGCGGGTTCCCGGGATGGTCGAAGATGGCGATTCCGAGGTGCTCCCCGCCGATGTACCCCGAGTAGTCCACCCAGTCGGAACGCTTGCCCCAGATGTTTTTCTCTCCCGTCGCGCCTTCGGCGTTGATCATGAAGCCGGTGCGCTTGGGCGATGCTGGCGCCTTGGGGTCAGGCTCTTCGAGTTCGGGCGCGACGCGGATGGCGAACGTGCCCTCCTTCGTGTCGCCGAAGGTGACGGCGGTGGCGGCGGCGAGATCCACATCGACATCGATGATGCGCAGGCCCTCGGGTGCGGTGAAGACCATGCGGCGGGTTTCAACCAGCAGCGGCTGGCCGCTGGGGTCAACCCAGGCGAACTCGGCGGCGAGCCGGCCCTCGCCGGTGCCACCAGCGGTCTCGAGCACCTTGCGAAGGACGATGCGGCCCGCCTTGGCGCCAGACGCCTCCTCACCCCAGAAATCGTAGCCGCTTACTGCGCCGTGGCTGAACCAGAGCCCGCGATGATGCGGGTGATCGTGCGTTTCCCCCGCCACCGTTTCCATGGGGTAGCGGCGGGAGACGATCTTGCCGGAGGCCGAACGCAGCGGGTGGAGATAGGGCTTGTGCGCACCGTAGATGAGATCGGTATAGGGAGCGCCGTCGAGCGAGACCGAGATGCGGTCGGCCTTGCTGGTAACGGTGAAGGCGGGAGCGGGTGCAGGCTCCCGGCCCGAGCATCGTCGCGGCGCACGGCCGCCGGAACCGGCAGCGGCGAGAGCTGCCGAAGCGAGGAGGAGAACGGCCAGGAACAGTCGCATAGAGCATCTCAGCATAGCACCGGGCCTTCGCGCCTCGCGTGTTACGCTTGATCTTTATGCGCCGCCTTGCCGCTGTTCTCGCTCTCTCGCTGATCCCTGCCCTGGCCGCCTCCGGGGCGCGCCGCGCGCCCGGCTTTTCCCTGCCGGACGTGAACGGGCAGCAGCACGACCTGGCCGATTACCGGGGCCGGGTAGTGATCGTGGAAATCACGCGCACGGAGTGCCCGAGCTGCGAGGGATTTGCGGCCAAGCTCGAACAACTCAAGACATATTACGCAGGCAAGGTGGCCGTGATCGCGATCACGAACCCGCCGGACACGGTCCAGGCGGTGACAGCTTACATCGCCGAGCACAAGCTCACCTATCCGATGTTGTTCGATTGCGGCCAGGTGGCGTTTTCCTATGTGCTGCCGAACCAGCTCCGGCCGTCGATCAACATCCCGCACATCTACATCGTTGACCGCGAGGGGATGATCCGCCGCGATCTGGAGTTCGGCACCGAGACGACGGAGTTTTTTCTGGGCGACGGCCTCTACAAGGTGCTGGATGAGCTGCTGGCGGGCACGCCGGCGGCGGCTCAGCCCCCGGCCGCGAAGCCCGGCGCAGCCAAGCCGGCACGCAAGTAGGCGGCTGTCTGAGGGTGCGCGACTTGAAAGTGGCGAGACTCCGAATTCCGAAGGAAAACGCGGGTATCTGAGCGTAGTGGTACGCAAGGACGCTACACCAGCCCGGAGGGCGACAGAGAGTAG
>Ga0209777_10004652_pt1 | contig 16118 bp, 11 predicted proteins | sample FrelakmetHBP12HB_FD_187147 | JGI IMG/M metagenome (GOLD analysis project Ga0209777, IMG submission 187147) | Freshwater lake sediment microbial communities from the University of Notre Dame, USA, for methane emissions studies -HBP12 HB (SPAdes)... | ecosystem: Environmental > Aquatic >...
GATGTCGGCGGCAAGGTGCTCGGCGGTGGCGTCTCTACTATGACTGGAACTGGAGTGCGGGCCGTTGATAATAATGGTAATCCTTTAGCTACAGCTTCTGCTGTAGATGATATCGCGGCATTAAGTTTTTAAAATAGAAATTAATGTAATTTAAACAAAGCAATTGTTCTATAGCAAAAGGAAAAGATAATGACAATATTATATCCTGAAGAATTGGATTCTGATCTCACGCTACCACGTGTTGATGACAATATAACCGAGATTCGCGCGGAAACGATAAATCCCATTCGCGATGCTGTTTTGACAATAGAGAAAACGCTTGGGACAAATCCTCAAGGAAACCTGCAAGACCTTGATACAAGAATTAATATTTCTATTGATTCTGACGGAAATATAAAATCTTCGGCCCTAGCGGCTATTGGTCTAGTTACACTTCCGATATATGATGCGCAAATTGCAACTAACGCTAATATACAGGAAACCAAGCTAGCTCTGGCTTATAACACGCCCACTCTCAAAAGTCTAATAGATGTGGCAGATAGTGATATTTCATCGCTACAAGGAAGCCTTAATAACGTAAGTAATACGCTTCATTTACATATATTTGGAATAGACACGCTTGATTTTAGACATGACGGCTATCAAATAAATATAAATACGGCTGGCACGGCAGGTCTTGCTGGATTGGGAGTTACTACTATAGGAGATGCAGTTAACGAGTTTGATGGATATCTATTGAGTGGAAATAAATCATTGCCTCCGCATCTGGAAATAATACTTCCTTCTCCAATGAAACATGTAGCGAGGAATATACAGGTTGATACTAGCAATTTTACAACAATTTCTAGAAGCGCAACGGATGTCCAGGCTGCATTAGAAAGTATTGATGCTAGCACCGAAGTGGTGTTGCATGTCGAGGATTATCATTCCAACGGCGTCTTTAACAAAATTGTTTCGGGAACTCTATACAATTCTCAAAAGCCAATTCTAATTCCAGATATAGTTTCTTATACGGAAGGATATGATGGTTATGGCATTGTTTCATTTCAGAATACAACTTCTTTTGACGGATATGTAAAACCCGGAGATATATTATTTATATACGATGGATATGTCGATTCGGGCTCTTATCAAATCAATATGGTTGGCCCACTTAGCAATCCAAATATTTTGGGAAATCTTCCTTCGTTAAATGCCAATCAACTATCCGTATTTTGTATATTTAGGGCGTCTCAATCTTATAGCGACAAGGTTCATGCTCAAATATTTGCTCCTATATTAGTATCGAGCGAAGCGTGTCCATTGGCGTGTGCTGTTAGAGACAATGGGTCTGTTGCAGATACTATTTCTATTCTACACCCGCAGGCGGCAAGGGTTAAAAGTCTAGGTTTTGATGGAACTATTTTAGCGGCAGATGGATACCATTTAGGGATTTCTGTTGGAGTTGGCAACGGAATATTTAGAACCATAGATATTCCAGATTTACAATTATATAGATTATCTCTTACAGAAGCATATCCGGTTGACGCAAAATCAGTTTCCGAAAGAATAAACGCATATGTGTCGGATCCTTCTCTTGGTTTTCATTTTCCTATAACCGCGTATAGAGTTGGGGACGAATTGGCTATCGCGCACAATTGGGTTGGTCCGGATTATACTATTGAGATTTTAGACGGGTATAGCGGAAACTTTGCATTAGGTTTCGATCAATATGGAGCCAATGTTGATGGTTATGTTATATCTGGAAATCTAGGCGCGAACTATTCTGTTGGAGGACATTCATTATCTGATATCGAACAACTATTTGATGGCTATACAACTCTTTCTTCTCCAGGAAATTCGTTCAACCTACATGCTAATGGAGATAATGGAGCAATATTAAATCCTTTAGATTATAGTATTGTTCAGGGGTCAGTCATACATATTTCTGGCCATTCAGCTCCAAATGCAAATGGTAGCTATACAGCGCTTACGTCTAATTCGTCGTTTGTTACCTTATTTGAAACTATACCTGCGGGAACTTTTGATATAATGGTTTCATCGGCTGATATATCATTATCTATACTGTCGGGCGGAACAAACTCGGGGATTATACAAATATACGTTGATAATAACCAGAATACGCTTATGCACCAAAGGCTGGTATACAATAATGCTTTTGGTTCATCTTTTGAAATAATAAATGTTTCTGATGGATTTCCTGAAGGCGATGCTTTCGTATATACATCTAGTTCGCCGGGAAGTATTACGTTTTATATGGTTGTTGATACTTTTATAGGCTTGACGGCTACAATACAAAGTGATTTTGTTGGTTCGTTTAAACTATATCATCCGAATAATTTGGATTATATTACTATAAATATGGATCCAAATAACGGTCCGTTTACTGTTGGTCCTGGTTTCATAACGGTGACCGTAGTCTCTCCATTGCCAGATGATGAAGCGCTATTATTGTGTACGGCCTTTTTCAATAGCGAGCTTAATATCACAAACATAATAGATAATAGAATGTTTGGCAATCTGGGCATAGAAAAGATTAGAAGCGATACTATAGAGTTTTTGTCTCAAAGGCCATTAGCGGAACTTAGGTCAGACGGAGTTGTTCGTGGGTTTGATTTGGCTGACGCGGAGTACTTTGATTCTATTACCGGCATGCAGGCTGTTCCTCTTACTGGCGGCGTTGCATATGTGGACGGCGTTCGTATTGCCACAGATACTCAAAAAGTAATTCTTCAGTCCTTCGACTCTAGTAGTAGTTTAATTACCGCTAATAAAATAATTGGCATAAACGAACTAGGAACTATACAAGAGCTGGATTATTCTCTTGAAACCTTGCTTATAGATGGATACGATGGATATGAAACTGCTTTTGGCAGGGTTCTTCCTTTGTTCTATGTCCCGATTATAAATGGCCTAATAGACAAATTGGGCATAATAGATATAAGAAGATTCATAAACAATCTAGATGATAAAATAGAGTTAATCGTTGATGGAACCCAAAATAATTTGATTGGTACCTTTACGACTTTAGAAGGCGCTTTGTTGTATGCTCAAAATTATCCTTCGGCGGAAAAACTTACTATAAAAATAGTTGGCAGTGTGTTTCCGAGTATGCCTCTATCTGTTCCGTCCGGCGTTTCCATTGTTGGGTCTACGCTATATGGTTCATCGCAACAAATAATAGGGCGTACGGTTTCCGGGCCTGTTATTACGCTAAATGGAAATAATCGGCTGGAGAATATAAAAATAATCAGTTCTCCTGATGTTTATTCTGTTATCTCTGTTGCAGGATCAAACATAAATATAGAGAAATGTTTTATAGGTTTTTCTTCGTCAGTCGGGAGTAATGCTGGCTGTTCTGCTGTCAATTTGGCTGGTAATTTTAGTAATGTAAGAATCGTCGATAGTTTAATAGACACTGTTTATAATGGCATTTCGTCTACAAATACTATCCAAAATCTATTAATAGACGGTAATGCTTTTACTAATGTGTCTGGTATTGGAACGTCATTGCTTCCATCGTGTGCTATAAATCTAGCGTGCGCAGACCAATATGGAACAGGGATATCCATATCTAATAATACTATTGCCGTTTCTGCATCATCGTCCTCTGCAGATATAAAAGGCATTTATATAAATCTTGCAGATGCATATGGCGTAAATGACATTAGAATTATTAATAATTATATTCAACAGGGGCCTTATTCATCTGGCATGTCCGATGGTATTAGGGTGTTAGCTAGTAGTTCTGGTAGAATTAATAATTTAGTTATAAGGGACGGGTATATTAGCGGGGTTAATCTTGCTGACAATAAAATATATGGTATTTATTGCTCGGGGGCTGAAAATATATTCATAAATCATAATACCATTTCATATTGTGGTGCCGCATCCGTATCGCCTGGCTTTACAAATAATTATGGAATATATGTTGCGGACGGATTTTCTTTCTCTGAGGTATTTGATAACACTTTGCTTAATTGTGATTTTACTACCGGTATATCTGTTGCTCCAACTGGAACACCGGTGTCTGGGCCTGCTACCATTTCCTCTAATAATCTAATTTCTATTGGTACGAAATGTACAAATGGGATACAAGCTACAGGACAAGTTGCTGGAAATTATGGATTTATGATATGCAATAACACAATAAATAGCAACAGTGGCGTTGCAAATCAATTGATTAATACCGTGGGAGACTTGCTTTCTATTAATGGAAATCGACTATCTAGTTCTGTAAATAGTACGTATGGAATCCTATTTTCCGGTACATCTGGTGCAGCAGGAATATCAGTAATAGGAAATATATTCAATGGAACTATAACAAACTCAATATATGGCGCAGGAACACCGTTTACAAAATGTACTTTGAATAGCAATGCTTCTACAACATCGCCGACTTCATCGATTCATTTGCCATACGCGGATGCAAGTTGTCTAATTGTTGGAAATAATTTTTATGGTGCAGGCGGGTCTAGTGTCGGCGCGGCGTTTGCATCTGCTAATTTAGGAGTATAAATATGGAAGAAAATAGCAAGAGTGGTATGGATATTCTGGATGAAATCTTGGAAAAACTGGATCTGCTGGAGAAAAAAATAGACCTGATAGACGCTAATATTAAAAATCTTATAAATGGCGCTAAGGCAGCTTCTCCGGAACCATCGCGGTCAAAAATAAGTGCAGCTCCGCCACCGAAGCAAGCACAAATACAAGCGATAGACAAACCTGATGCCGACGAAAATGGATTTCATAATTTTAAGTTTCAACCGACTGACGCAGCAAAGATAAAACAAGATAGTCCTTTGGCTGCTAAAAATAGGGCGCCCACTAATAATTTAGGATATATTGTCGTCACCGGGAAAATGATAAGCAATATAAATGGAAAAATTACTCCATTGAGTGGTGTTAAAGTAAGAATATTTAATGATTCCGATGTTCTAGTAAAGGAAACTTTTACTAACCGATCTGGACACTGGACATCACACTTAATACCAGGAAAATATGTTGCCAATTTTTCGGGGGAGATTAATGGTAAAAAACTTATAGAACAGAATCGTAATTTCGTAGCGCCAGAGAAATTACCAGAAGGACAAACGGAATTAGTGGTGAATTAAAATGGGAAAACTTTGTATCGATGATTGTCATATTGTTGCAGAATTACGTGGCGGACAATGCGATTCTAACGTTTATATTAACAATAATACTAAATATAAATGGTGGTGTGATAAATGCAACTATAGATGGGAAACAACATACGGAAATGTACAACAAGGTAAGTGGTGCCCAAAATGCGCTGGTCATTTAAAATTATCTATTGATGCCTGTCATATAGTAGCTGATTTTAGAGGCGGGCAATGCAAATCTACAGAATGGAAAGGTACCGAAGAAAAGTATTTGTGGCAATGTAATTGTGGCTACGAATGGTTGGCTAAATATGGTAATGTTAGAATTGGTAAATGGTGCGCAAGGTGTGCCGGAAACGAAAAGGGCTGTATAGAAAAATGTCATATATTGGCAGAGTTTATGGGAGGCCAATGTCTTGACAACGAATATAAAGGCGTTGACTATAGATATAAATGGTGGTGTAGTAAATGTGATTATAGATGGGAAACATCCTACGGAAATGTACATAGTGGCAAATGGTGTCAAAGGTGTGGATATTTGCGCGCTGCGAAAAAGTCAAATAATTCTTATATTTTATATCATTGGAAAACTGGCGAAGAAATAGTTTGTATTGCTTCTTACGAAAAAGCAGTTGTTGAGAGCCTAAATAATAAAAAAGAAAATTATTTATGGCAACCAGAAACATTCGACACGCCATTTAAAACAAAGATGGGTAGAACAAGTACCTATAGGCCTGATTTATATTTACCAGACTTAGACAAATGGGTGGAAATTAAAGGATTGTTTAGAGGAAACGCAAAAAACAAATGGGAATGGTTTCATGAAGAGCATCCAAACTCAGAACTGTGGGATGCTAAAAAATTAAAAAAGATGGGGATTTTATAATGACTTTTACTAATACCAATGTAATATCAGATATTTTCCATCTTGAGTATATATTCGAGCAAACTGGAATGGTTTATACTAAGAACATTTTGATCGACACTTTAAGAGATGTATTCTCGAAAGATAGACAATATCATTACGTACAAGATATTTACGGATTTCCATTAACCCCGTCCTCTCTTGGGCTATCCTCCACGGCTGGTTTGGATGATCAAGAGACAACGCGTATATTTATCGGCTCAACTTACAGATATGATATTAAGATGAATCCCAGCCTGATTGTTCGTAATACAGGCTCAAGATATTCTCCTGTTTCCTTCAATCAAGATTTTACCAGCACCGTTAATAGAATAGAAACTTTAATAGATGGCGACGGAAACCAAACACAAATATATGTTCCCGCCTATTATATTAGAGTTGGAGCTTGGGATCAAACTCTCTCTGTGCGTGTAATTGCCGAAAGCGAAGTTGACCGCGAGGAACTGTGTGATATCGTTCAGGTTGTTTTAATGGGTTCTCGCCGACAAGAGCTTCAAAACGCCGGTCTCTTTATAAAAACGCTTTCAACTAGCGGTGAGACAGAAACGCCTTATGCCAATGACTATCTTTATATGGTTGATATAAACCTAGAGGTCAGAACGGAATGGAGAATACAGGTACCCATAAGTGATGTTTGTGAAAGGATAGGTTTATGCTTAGCTTTTGGCACTTTAAATGGCGAAATTGACGATGCTTTGGAGGTAAATGAAACCCTGGATCATACAAATCTTTTATAAAAAAGGCTATAAAAATCTATCAATAATTTAACTATAAGGTATGGATGATGTTGTGTTCAATTCTTTTATGCGAGGTTATTTAAGTGGTTGATTTTATTGAAGAAAATAATGATATTATATTTTCTGAATGCCCAAAAATTAAAAACTGCTCTATCTGCGGAAAAGAAAAGGATTTGAGCGAATTTTATTTTAGAAAGGATTCCGGTAAATATAGAAATGAATGCAAAGAGTGCCACGCATTAAAAGGCAAGGATTATGACCAAAAACACAAAGAAGAAATGAAACAGTATTATATAAAAAATATAGATAGAAAAAAGAAACAATCTAAGAAATATAGAGAGGACAATCAAGATAAAATAAAAGAAGCGCGAAAAAATTACCAACCGATAAAAACCAAAAGACATTTGGAGAGACTTAAGACAGACGTTAAATATAAGATTGCTAACAAATTGAGAATACGATTAAATGATTCACTGAAAGGGCAATCCAAAACCGGATCCGCCGTAAAAGATTTAGGGTGTTCTATAGAAGAACTTAAACAGCATTTGGAATTAAAGTTTTATTCCAACCCAGAAACAGGTGAAATGATGTCTTGGCAAAATTATGGATTATTTGGATGGCATATTGATCATATAATTCCTTTGGTTTCGTTTGATTTAACAGACAGAGAACAATTTTTAAAAGCCTGTCATTATACAAATCTTCAACCTTTATGGGCTAAAGAAAACTTAGAGAAAGGATCAAAAATTATTTAACAGGAGACAATCAAAATGGCTAATATACCAGGAGCCCCAACTAGTTTACAAGCTGGAGTTTATTCTAGAGTTCGTACAATACGTAGGGCTGTATCAGTCCCTGGCGGGCTTAGAGTGCTTGCTGTGATTGGCGAAGGGCAGGCTCAAGAGACCATAGTTCTAAACGCATTGGGCGACGGGTTAGATGGTATGAATGCTGACTACTCTGGGTCCGATAAGCCCGATGGTCGTCATTTTATGATTTCTGCGGCCCCAGTGGTTCAAAAAAGAACCGCTCTGCTGCTGAATGGCATCCCGCTGAATGGGCTTGAGTCGTCAACAATTACGCCTATGTTTAGCAGCAAATACGATTATATGTTTGACTACACGACTGGTCGTATTGCGATGCAGCAAGCGTATCTGGTGAGTCAGGGCGCAGATACCTACGTAGCTAGTTCTGCAAATACTGGGACTGGAACAATTTCGACATTGGTATTAACCGACACCAGCGCCCCAGAAGAAACCTGGACTATCAGATGCTCAGGCGTCGTCAGAGATGCTTTTGGAGATCCAATAGGTGGCTTGGCTACTTTTTCTTCGGTTGGCTCGGTTTCTGGCCAACAGCTTGACGCATATGGAAATCCTATTATTATTAGGAGTGACGGATATGCGGTTAACAACAATATCCTAACCATCGCCATTACCGAAGGTGCAACCTATTTTGACATTGGTGACAGATTTACTGTTCAGGTTGCCAGTAGAGTTTTGAAGAAAGGCGACTTGCTTGAGTCTACTTATATTCCCGAAATAAATCTTAATGCCCCACAATTTATTACAGACGCCAGCGCACTATTTCAAGAGTTTGGTTCGCCATCTGTTGCAAATAGTTTGTCGTTAGGCGCGCAACTAGCATTTGAAAACGGCGCCTTTGGGATTATGTGCGTTCAGGCAGCTCCACCGGTTCCGAGGCGTTTGAGCGAAGTTGTATTGGCAGTTAACGATCCTCTTAGTTCTGATGACGGCGGATTCCCAGATATAAACCATCCTCCTGTCGCTGATGATGCGGCGGCTTTTGAATACACACTTCTGAGTGGTAAACCCGCAGCCGATTCAGCCGTTCATATTTTTGTAACCGATTTTGCGAGCGGGAAAGAAACACAAGTATTCCCAAATAAAGTTGCTTTTTATAGCTCTGCTTTTACTAGCGATCCTTGGACATCATTTATCGACAGTCCAAATTATACTTATAGTTATACAGTTATAAGCGTTACAGATACTGAGCAAGAAGGATTAGATGGATACGTAAACGGAATGATATTTACTGCTCCTTCGGCACTATTTACAAAGAACTCAGACCCCACAAACCCAACAGAAGATGATGTTGGAAATAAAATAGTAATATTGCCGTTTGACGCTGACGGAAATCCAGTGGACCCATCAATTGCTGGTTCTTATACTATATCGGATGTTGGCGGATTTCATACTGTTACGCTGTCTACTACTCCACTTGCCGCAACAGATAAATTGCGTTGGCAGCTTATTAATACTGCTACCTCCGTTGAATCTGCTCAGGTGCTGTTTACTAAAGATTTGGCTACTAGCGGAACATTCAAACGGGGCGACGGCATTCGAGTTACCTACGTTGATATTCCCGATGAATTGTTCTTCGATACAAATTGGGAAGCTGCTTTGGCGGCCCTAGAAAAAGTAGATTGTCAAATGGTTTGCCCGCTACCAAGTGCGGCTATTAGTAATATTCAGCAAGCAACAATTGCCCACTGCGAATTAATGAGCAACACAGTAAATCAAAGTGAACGCGTTGCCCTAATAGGCGCAATCAAGGGGATTACTGTTCAGGCATTGTTAGGACTTACCGATGTGGCAGTGGAAGATATTGGTATTCTAGAGGGCATTCAGGGTTCTAATCCCGAAGACGTTCTTAATGGAAATATTGAAGACTTGGCCAATTACGACACACTGACTAATTTCGGTTATACATTTAGAGCAGTTTATTTCTGGCCGGACGAGATTATTGTTCCGATTAACGGGGCAAATACGGATATAGATGGCTTCTATATTGCTGCTGCGGCTGGTGGTTGGTTTGCTGCAACTGCGAATCTTGCGATGCCCTTGACCAGAAAAGTTTTAACTGGATTTTCTATTTCTAACACTAAGCTTACTAGTGCCGCTCTGTTGAACGAGCTAGCTGGAAATGGGGTAACTGCACTTCAGCCGGTCGTCGGTGGCGGACAAGTTCTGCTTTGCCAGACTACTACGGATAGCGGTGATCCTCTTGAGCTGGAACCTTCGGTTGTGTTTATTCGTGACCGTGTCGCACAGTCGTTACGTGCGGCGTTAAGAGGATTTATTGGACAACCACAAGATCCAACAATGGTTGCTTCTATAATTGCGGTTGTTACTAAGGTGTTGCAATCATTGGTAACACAAGGACTTTTGGCGGGTTATAGGAACATCAACGTTTCGCGCGATGATACTGACCCACGTCAGTATAATGTAAACGTAGAAGTTGCACCAACTCTACCAATAGACTGGATATTTGTGGATGTTGGCGTGAGTATTTTCTAAAATAAAATAAAGTAGTTAGGAACAAGAATGAGAGATAAATCAGGATGCAAAGGGTTTAGTGATGTCAAAACAGAGGAGATAATCAAACTATATATAGATGGCTTAACTATGAAAGAAATTGGTGCCAAGTTTGATATATCTCCTTGGACAGTTCTGGATAGATTAAACAAAGCAAATGTTAAAAAATTAACAAGACATTTTGTTTGTGAAACTATTTTTAGCACTTTTACTCCCGACTCCTGCTATTGGGCCGGATTTCTAGCCGCAGATGGTTGGATACAAAATAATAAAGTTGGCGTCGAATTGAATATTAAAGACCATCAGCATTTAGAAAAACTTTGTGATTTTGCCAAAAGAGACAAAAAACTTTATTATACTAATAGAAAAATGAATGGTAAAACGTTTGAACATGCCACAGTTATTTTAAGATCGTCTAAAATTGTTCGCGATTTGAAAGAAAACTTTAATATTGTGCCTGCAAAGTCTTTGATATTACAACCCCCATTAATTATTCCGAAAGAATTAAGAAAACATTTTATACGCGGATATTTTGATGGAGATGGGCATTTGGGATGGCACAAACACAATCATTCTCCAAGGTTCAATATAATTTCTGGATCATTAGATATGCTAACTTGGCTCTATGATACGATAAAAGAAGAAAATACGAGCTTGATTGGAACAAAAATAACAAAGAAAAAAGATGCCAATTGTTATACTTTTGAATTTCAGGGATCAACTGTTTTTCCTTTATTAGATTGGGTTTATTCTGATTCGACCTGTCAAAATAGACTAGACAGAAAGTACCAAAGACGTTTAGATTATATTAAAATGGCCGCCGAATTAAAAAAGAATAAACTTTTGAATCCCCGACCCAAAGTTCGAAGGGTTTCTAAAGAAACAACTCAAGAAATAATTAAAATGTACAATGATGGCTGTGAAAACGAAGATATTTGTGCTAAATTAAATATTTGTGAAAAAACAATATATAATCATTTAAATGATATGTAAGATATAAATCATAAAACAGGAGACTAACAATGCCAGCATATAACCCAGGAACCAATTATCCAAATACTGGTTCTCACATAAGGACCACTTCTCCGCACACTGGTCTTTCAACTCAAATTGTCATTAAGGTTAATGGCCAAGCAGTTGGTGCTCTCCAAAACCTTACTGTCAATCAAGCGAGACCTTTGGAGCGTATCAAAGAAATAGGGACAGACGGATGTATCGAAATTGTCCCTAATGGTATCACAACGTTCGAACTAACTGCTTCACGCATTGTGTTCGATGAGATTAGATTGCCAGAAGCCTTTTCGAGAGGGTTCAGGTTTATCAATGCTCAGCGATTGCCGTTTGATATTGAGATTTATGATTTGAGTAATATTACGCCCGCAGGAACGTTGCTCGGAGACAATGTTGCTGGTGTTGTTACAATGACATATAAAAATTGCTGGTTTTCCGCATATTCTACGCCCTACACTGTTGATAATTATGTCATCACAGAAACAGCGACCATACAGGCTGAGACGGCTTATCTGCTCTATCCCACCGCAGACGCTATTCCAAATGCCGGGATTAATGGCAGAAATATTCCTGCTCAGACTGATACCGTTGGAATCGAGCAGGGAACTAATATTGGAAACATGCTAGGCTCCCTTGATGCTAGTGGCCTTGTTAATTCAATATTCCCCGCCCCAACCACATAATAATTAAATAATTTTAAACGGGCGCGGGGAACCAAAAACCCTGCGCCCATGAAAGCCACCCTCCACGCACACTTTTACAACACAATTAAAACATAGGAGAAAGAAATGACTAAGATTACACACTCAGATATGAGACGTGTCGATGGCCCTATTCAGACACAAGCGGTACCGCAGCAGAATTATATTGTTGAAGATATGTCGAATACACCGCAGACTGTAGACGAAAGATTAGCGGCATTTGAAGGAAATCAAATACAAGTTCCTGTTTCGCCGGCCCCTCAAAAAGTTAGTAAAGAAGAGCAGAAGAAATTAGAGAGCCTGATTTTTATGGGCCGGCTTTCTAAAGAAGTAGATTTGGTTGGACATAAGTTTGAAATGAGCACTCTTACTCACAAAGAAAATAACGAAATTATGTCGCGCCTAATGAAAGCCGGAGATGCTGCTGATATTTTTACGGTTAGGTCTCTTACTTTGGCGTTTGCCTTAAAAAATATTGACGGCGCACCAATTGAAACATATCCCGCTGAAGGATCGTTTGTTGACATTGTTGATAAAAGAATGGCAATTATAGATAGTATGCAGCTTGCTTTGGTAGAAAGGCTTTACGCTGCTTTCGAAAAACTTATTAAAGAGGCGGACGAAACTGTCTATGCAGAAGCAATAAAAAATTAATAAAGGAGCCGTGGCACCGGCTTCGTTGGAAACTTTGTAATACGTGGGGTGTGCCCTCTGACCACGAGATATTTAGTGGGATTAATTCGTCCCAGTGGTTATGGTATTACTATAGTTTTATGGAAGACGAAAAGGAAAGCTTTGAAACTGAACGAGATTTAGTAGAATACAATGCTAGCTTTGTTGAACCGGAAGCAGTTAGAAAAATAAGAGAAGCTAGAGAAAAAGCTATAATAATTCCGGAAGAGCAGTTTATGTCTGGTATTGAAAAAATGTTCGGTAGGCCGCTTAATATAAAAGAAAGGCCCCAAGAACAAGAAATGCAGAAGGCTGATTTAGGACAGATTTTAGACAGATATAGTCAAAAGAAAGACGATAGTGCACAAGCAGTTAGTAGCTATAAAGATTGGCTGAATATCAATTTGGAGAAGTAACTAAATGGCACCAGGCGCAACTGATATACCCGATAACGGAAGCGAAATAGAGCGCGGGAGAGAATCAGAAAAACAATTGGACGACCTTGCTGCAAAAGTTCGTGCTCTTGGAGAATCACTTAAGGGTCTAAGTTCCGAACAAGCAAAATCAATTGCAACCGCGGCCACTGTATTTGAAGATGCTAGCAAAAAAATCCAAAAGTATACGGAAGGTGTTCATAATACAAAAGATGGATTATCTCAACTTAGAAAGGGAAATGATGAAGTTGCTAGCGCGATGTCTCGGGCGTTTGGTAATATTGGACTTACTGCCGCGTTAGCAAAAAGAATATCTGATGCCCGTTCTGCTTTTGAACAATTAAAAAATGTAGTTGGTTCTGCTGTTCCGTTTGCTGCCGGTAAGATGCAGGAAGCTGTAGTGGGTGCAATAGACGACGTTACCCACGGTTTAATGACAGCACAAACTGAAGCATTACATTTCGAAAAGATGACGGAACAATCAGGAATGACCTTTGGCAAGAGTTTTGGCGAATCCAAATTATTCCTGAAATCATATCAAGAATCCTATAAACGCATGATTGATGTGATGAAAGCATCACCGGAAGATATTAATAAAGTTCGTGAGTCGTTCAAAGATGTAATGGCGCCAGATGAACAAATTAGAGCGCTTACGTCTATAAAATCTGCCCATAGTGGATTTAAAGGAACGGTAACAGCTTCAAATGCTGCTTTGGCAGTTGCTGCAGCAAAAGGAATGGACGCTGGAAAAGCCGCACAATGGATGGGCAAAGCCATAACAGAGTTGGGCGCTTCTACAGAACAAGCAACTCTTAACTTTGCCAGAATAGGTTTTGCCGCAAAAGGTTCTGGGCTTTCGTTTGAGAAAGTTGGTGACAGTATTATGAGCGCGGCAGATAATTTAAAAATGTGGGGAGGGACAGTTTCTTCTGTTGCCCCATTATTTAAATCCTTTTCGGAGAGTTTAACTGGAATTGGACAGAAAGGTTTAACGCCACAATTGCTGCAATCATTTGTACAAGGTCTTAATTCTATGCAATTTGGCACGAAAGCTTTGCTAGGAATGCAAATGCCAGGAGGAGCTGCCAAGGGAGCTATAGGCGCCGGGCTTGAGATGGAAGAAGCGTTAGAAAAAGGGCCAGAGGGAATGAAGAAAGTTAGCGAGAGCCTTGTTGGTATGCTTAAACAATTTGGCGGCGGAAAGGTTGTAACCCGAGCCCAAGCAATTGCCGATCCAGGATTAGAAAGAAATTTTATGGTTCAGCGTCAATTATTGCAAACGCAAATGGGATTAGACCAAGCATCGGCAACAAAAACTTTACAGATGCTTCAGAATCTAGATAAAAACGGAATGCAGGCATCCGGCGATATGACTGACGAGTTAAATACTACTTTAACCGACGGACAAAAAACTGCTGAAGCGACACGTTCTGCTCAAGAAAAAGCTAAAGCAGAATCTATGAAAGCTATTGTGACTAGCACTGGCAATATAGCAAGTTCTCTTAGCAACTTGTTAAAAAAAGTTGGTGGCGGGAAATATCTTGAGGGGCTTTCTAAATCTACTACAAAACTTACCAGCGGACAACTTAAAGAAGGTGTTGAAGAAGCCACAAAACCGTTTAAAACAAAACCTGCTGTTCTTCCAAAAACAAGAAGTACTACGCCTACCATTGATGCCCTGATACAGAAATCAGAAGTAACTCAAAAAACAGTAACGCCGGCACTTCGTCAAAAAGCAGAAACAGGTGCCATTTCTAAAAAAATAGAAGCGCTAAATAAGCAGTCTGCAGAAGTACGGCATAATGTAAAAGTCACACAACGTCCCGTTGTAGAATCACCAGATACCACACAGTCACAGATTCATAACATTTTAAAAGCCGGCGAACAAGTTAAAACGGAACAAAAAATGCCCGTAGAACAACCAAAACAAGAAACTTTGGTTGAGAAACTAGAAAGAAAAAAACAGGATTTATTAAATAAGGGAAGACTTGACAAAGAAGCATATAAACGAAAACTCGAATACGGACAAGGTGGGCCTGGAAAAACTGATATGTATTTTATGCAACAAGCGAAAGAAGCTGAAACTGCCGCAAGAAAACAAGCTATGCCGGAGCCACAGAATCGTGCCCCAGTTAATGCCGCTATCTCCGCCACACAAAATATTAAAACCCAAGCGGCCGCCGCGACCGCTTCGAATACGCAGGGAGTTCAAAAGGAATTCAAAGAAGTTGTCGTAACAATTACGCCCAAGATGGACGCGAAATCAAAATCTCTAAGCTTTGATTTTGACACGGCAATGAAACAGACCCAAAGAGATGCCACTTTGTATGGACAACACTAACAGGAACCAACAATGACCTCAACCCATCTTGTAGATGCAACAAAACAAGTTGGACAAGCGCTAAACGCAATGTCCGATATGCCCAATACTAGGCTAGCTATTGGTGTCACGAACAGAGATAAAGAAGTTATGACGTGGATGTTACCCAACGGAACAACGGTGCAAATGTATATTAATCCTGAAAGTTTTGTTGTTGCGGAATCCAAGCAAATACAACAGACTCGTACAAAAGGCGGCTTTGTTATACAGATGTTCGGGGATAATTTAACTCGCCTAACTTTGACGGGAACAACTGGTTCTGCTGGCGTAAAAGGCATAAATATTTTGCGAGACATTTATCATTCTGAAAATAGATCATTTGATGTTATAGCCGCAAGCCAAACAAACCAGCTTTTACAAGCGTTACAAAGCAACAGTCCGTCTAATACAAATTCGGCGGCACAAACAGTTTCATATATTTCGGATCAGTTAAGAAATAAAAACTTTATACTTCGCCCATCATTGGCTTCGTTGGCTTTGGGAATCACGCTTTATTTCCAGGGCATACAGTACAGGGGATACTTTTCGAGCTTAACTGTCAACGAAGATGTGAATAGGCTGGGATTATTTGTTTATAATATTGAGTTTTTTGCGACCGAAATTATAGGAAAACGCTCTAACTTTATGGCCTGGCATAGGGAACCTATGGCAGATGATGTTTCTGGTCAGTTAATAAACTCCTTAGTATCTAGCGCAGGCAATTCAATTAGGGGATTATTTGGTCTTTCGCCAACACAAAATACCCCAAGCCAATACCATCCGGGTAGTTCCCCTCTAAGCTTCGGCGGAAATGATGT
>Ga0209777_10004653_pt1 | contig 16117 bp, 10 predicted proteins | sample FrelakmetHBP12HB_FD_187147 | JGI IMG/M metagenome (GOLD analysis project Ga0209777, IMG submission 187147) | Freshwater lake sediment microbial communities from the University of Notre Dame, USA, for methane emissions studies -HBP12 HB (SPAdes)... | ecosystem: Environmental > Aquatic >...
GGCCGAGTAGCCGTACCAGTGCGTCCCCAGTTTGATCTGCGGCAACGCCAGCAGGCGGAACCCACCGAAAACTCGCGGGGCCGAGGCGTCATCGTATTGGGCGCGACCCGTATCGAGAAAACCCACGGACATCGTCAGCGGGAGCGCCACGCCAATTTGCGCTTCCTGCGCTGATAGTTTAGCGGCGGGGATTCCACCCAGAAGCACAAGGGGCAGGATGAGCAGGTACCTTCGCGCACCTAGCGCGCCTCTGGCAACAACCCGAGTCATGAAGTTACGACCGCCTTGACCTCCGAATGGGTGAAACGCCGGATGCTCTCGCGGGCGTCGAGGGTAAGGGTAATAAACCTGACTCCGATACCCCGAGATTCATTACGAATCACTTGAACACGGACACGGGGCCGTAGCGGCTCGGCAGCTTCCGGGAGCGAGAACTCGAGCTCTAATTCCTCCCCAACGCTTACCGGTCCAGGTGATTCCAGCAACATGCCGCTCTCACTTATGTTCAGGCTCGTCGAGTTGAACCGCGTATCACCTTTCTTGCAAATCACCACAGTTTGGAGAGGCACCCGCCGGGAGGCGACGGAGCCGCCCAGGCCGGCGACGTCCCGGCGAATGCACTCCCACCCGCCGGGGGTTATGACGCTCAAAATACGGACTACCTGGGGGTCGAACTGGCGGCCTGACTCCTTGCGGATTTCCTCCAGCGCCGTAGCGAGGGGGAGCCCCTTCCGGTAGGGCCGGTCGGAGGTCATCGCGTCGAACGTGTCAGCCACCGCAAAAATCCGCGCTCCGAGGGGAATAGCCTCTCCTGCCAGACCACGGGGATAGCCCTTGCCGTCATATCGTTCCTGGTGGGAGTGTACGATCTCTGCTGCCTCCTGGAGAAACTCGATTCGGCTCACCAGTTCGTACCCGACGCGCGCGTGCGCCTGCATGACTTCCCGTTCTTCAGGGGTCAGCTTGCCCGGCTTGAGCAGGATGGCATCGGGGACGCCGATCTTTCCGATGTCGTGCAGGTAGGCGCCACGCTCCATATGCTTCAATTGTTCTTCCGAACACCCCATTCTCTTGGCTAACTCCAGGCAGTAGCGCGTGACCCGGTGGGAATGTCCGGCAGTCTCGTTGTCCCGCAGGTCAAGGGCGGCGCCCAGGGCTTCCAGCGTCTCGTCGTAAGTCAGTTCGACCCGGCTGGTGGCCGCCTCGGCCGTCTCCTTGGCGTCCCTCAGCTCACCCTCGACCTGACGCCGCGCGCTGGCTGCCCGGTTCAAGGCACCCGCCAGTAGATTGACTTCCCGCGTGGAGGAGTCGACGCGGAACTCATTCCACAGCGCGCCGGTTTCACCACTACTCTCCAGGTCGGAAGCCAAATTGGAGAGGGGCCGGGAAATTGAACGCGAAGCGACCAGCGAGAACAGGACCGCCATGAGCACGCCGCCCAGGCCCGTCAGGATGAAAACCCGCCTCAGGCCCGGCGTGAAACCGCGCATGGCATCGTCGATCGAGGCTAGGCGCAGCAACTGGTAATCGGGCGTCATCCAATCGCGCTCCATGCCCAAGGCCAGGTAGTCCTGGCCCCCTGCACTGACCTCACACCCGCCCTCTTGCTGGCCACACTTCGCGGAGAGTTGGCGCTCAACCTCCGCATTCGTGGCGGCCGGAAGCGTACTGGCCACGACGGCGCTTCGGTCCGTCAGCACGGCGTAGCCATAAGCGGCGGGCGAGCTTATGTCAAATCGCCGGCCCACGGCCAGCCTCCCAAGATTCTCAGTCCCCAAATTGATGGGGACACTCGTAACCTTGTAAAGGTTGTGTCCCGCCCGGATCAGCCACGGGCCACTCGAGCCGCCCAATAAGACTTGACGCGCCTGATCTTCATCGACCGTCGCCCCCACCGTCGCGATCACCGATCCCTCCGTGTCGATGACCATGTAGAGATCAAAATCGAGCCCTTGCGACAATGCCCGTAACTGATCCTCAATGGTCTCCCGTACCTGGGCTCGCAAAGCCGGCTTGGATTGCTCCCGCGAGAGTCCGACGGCAGCTTTCAGGCTCGCATTTTCGCCGAGAGTGGCAATCAGCTCAGTGGCGCGCCGGTTGTATTCGGTTTCTTGCTGGTCAAGCTGCTGCTCGGTGCGCCTGAGGTTTTCTTTCAGCCCCTCTTTGATCCGCGTTTTGAGGGCAGCGTTTAAGGCAAAGAACCCTGCCAGCAGGACGGCGCAGATGGCGAGAAAGGTGAGCAGAAAAGTGCGGGCCGCAATGGAAAAAGGGCGCTTCATTGCCCACTTCCTGGCTTCGGCGCCACGCCGGAGTCCTGTTCCTTGATCGGGATCACAAAGTCCTCGACCGGCGTAGCACCCTCACTCACGGCAATCTTCCGCCGGAAGAAACCGGCAGATCGATGCCAAACAACCAAGTCATAGGCGCCGGACGGAATGGCAGAAAAGGAATAGCGGCCATCGGGAGCAGGCCGGGTCCAGAAGCCGTTTGACAACACAACGATCGCTGCGCTCATGTCGGGATGGATGCGGCAGTAAACCTGGACAATTCCCGGTCGATCGAATTCAACAGTCCGCGTCTCGCCAGCGGGATAGTAACCCAAGTCGAACTGCTTGACTTTGGACAGGGAGAAAACATTGTGGAAGATGGGATCGGCGTTCGGAAAGGAAACACTGGAACCCACCGGAATGACAACGATTTCCGGCTCGAACCGTCGATTTTTTTGCGTCAGCGTCCCTCGGATAGGGGCAGCAGGCTTCAGCCCTGGGCCCTCCAAATAAATCACCACCCGCGAAACTTCATCGACAGTGGGGTTGCCGCCAGGAGGTTTGCCCGGGTCTTCAGAGTTTACGGTTGCACCCCGCATATCGTAAGACGGCAGGGTGACACGCTTCTTCGTCAGCACCTTGGTGATGACTACGCGTCCCGTAATGGCAGCCTCGCCCGGGACGCCGGCGACGAATCTGGGAATTCCACCAGTCACTAAAATGAAAAGAGCAATTATTTCATTCATGCTCGAATATTTACACCCCGACCAGGATCCCCGTTTTGACTTCCAGCCCCCTGGATTATACGTTCAACCGCCTCCGTTGGGCCCGCTTTTTTGCGCCTATTTCACTAACAAAACAACACGCCTAAGCGGGGGCGGCGGGGGGCGTTTCCTATGCCCGCGGCCTTGCAAGCAGTAAGGGCGAGGCGCCGCCTCGCCCCTACCGTAATTGTCCCCTGGCGCGCAGGAAGGATTGGGATGCAGGGGCGGGGCTACGTTTCCGTTACGAAGGAGGCCAGGTGTCGAATCTTCTCATGGCGGCGACGCACCAACTCGTCAGCCGGGAGCGCCTCGAGTTCGCGGAGATTCTTGAGGAGGGCTGAGCGCAGCAAGTTGGCGGCTTGTTCGGGCTGGCGGTGGGCGCCTCCCGCCGGTTCCCGCACGATCTGGTCCACGAGTTGCATGCGCAGGAGGTCTTCCCCCGTCAGCTTCAGGGCGCGCGCGGCGTCGTGCTTGTGATCCCAATCCCTCCACAGGATGGAAGAGCAGCTCTCCGGCGAGATGACGGAGTAAATGGCGTTCTCCAGCATCAGCACCACGTCGCCCACGGCGATGGCGAGCGCCCCACCGCTGCCACCTTCGCCGTGGATCACCACGATGACGGGCACACGCAGTTTGGGGATTTCCTTCAAGTTATAGGCAATGGCCTCGGCCTGGCCGCGCTCCTCGGCGCCGATGCCGGGATAGGCGCCGGGGGTGTCCACGAAGGTGATGATAGGGAGGCCAAACTTTTCGGCCGTGCGCATCAGGCGAAGCGCCTTGCGGTAACCCTCGGGATTGGGCATGCCGAAGTTGCGGTAGAGTTTCTGCTTGGTGTCCCTGCCCTTCTGGTGGCCAACCACCATGAGCGGCCGGTCCTCGAAGCAGGCCAGTCCGCCGACCATCGCCGCGTCATCGGCATAGCGGCGGTCGCCTTGCATTTCCAAAAAGTCGGTGAAAAGCATTCGAATGTAGTCGAGGGTATGGGGCCGGCGGGGATGGCGGGCCAGCAACACCCGCTGCCAGGCATCCTGAGGCGCTCCGACGATCTCCTGACGCAGAGCCTCGAGCTGCTGGCGCAAGCGCTCAATCTCCTCCTGAGCCGCCTGAGAGTCCGAGGCGCTTTCCAGCTCCGCAATTTGTTTCTCGATCTCTTGCGCCACTGCGAGAGACGAGTCAGAATCAGCCATAAGAAACCCTTTCACCACAGAGGGCACAGAGGACACAGAGAAAAGCAATTCTGCTGAAACGTCAAGGTATGAACGTTACGACTTATTGTTTGTTGACCCACCGCCTTTGTCTGCCTTTCATCTCTGTGGTCTCTGTGGCCTCTGTGGTGAATCCCTTCTTTTGCTACTCGAGCGTCACCGCTTCCGCGCCACAAATTTCCCGCAGACGGCCCAGCAGCTCTTCCTGCGCGTTGACCGCGCGGGGAGTGCGGGGCTGCAGGCGCACCCGGAAATCCCCGGGGCGCGTCAATTCGAAGATCAGAGGGTTCTCTCCCGGGTAAGTTGCCAGTAGCCGCTCGAGATCCTCCAGCAGCGAGGGGCGGGCTTGCGCCAGGTTCACCCGAATGCGCAGCCGGGGCTTTACCCCGCCCTGGATCGAGGCCGCGAGCGGTCGGGCATCGCTCACCACCACCTTGGGCTTCTGGTTCTCTTCATGCCGCACGCGCCCCTTGATGAGCAAAGCGGTGTCCGGCTTGAGCGTGCCCTGGAGCTGTTGATAGTCCTTCGGAAAAACCAGCAACTCCACCGTGCCCCGGTGATCTTCAAGTTGCGCGCTGGCCCACAGATCGCCTTTCTTGCTGGGGCGGACGCGCAGCCCCGTCAGAATCCCGGCCAGCGTGACCGGAGACTCATGCTCGAGCTCCTCAAGGGAGGAACTGTCGTGCCGGGTCAGGCTGGCGATGGCCGCCCGATACTTGTCCAGCGGATGTCCGGTCACAAAAAAGCCCAGGACCTCTTTCTCCCCGGCCAGGCGTTCCGCTTCCGGCCACTCCGGGGTGTCCGGCAGTTCCAGTTCGGGCGGGGGTGGCGCCCCGTCGCCTCCCATAAAAAGCCCGTGCTGGCCGCTCTGGCTTTCGCGCTGGCGTTTCTGGCCCAATTCCATGGCGCGATCAAGCACCGCGACCAGTTGCGAGCGGCGCGCGCCCAAGGAGTCAAACGCCCCCGCCTTGGCGAGGCTTTCCAGTACACGCTTATTGAGCAGGCGCAAATCCACATTCTCGCAGAATCCCAGCAAAGTATCAAAGCGTCCCAGGGTTTTTCGCGCTGCCAGGACCGGCAGGATGGCCGCAGCTCCCACGTTCTTGATGGCCGTTAAGCCAAACCGGATGTGCTTTCCGGCCGGGGTGAAGGCCAGGTCGCTGGAGTTGACGTCGGGAGGGAGAATGCCTATGCCCATGTCCCGGCACTCGTTCAGGTAGAAGGTGAGCTTGTCCTGGTTGCCGATTTCTGCGGTAAGCAGCGCGGCCATGAATTCCACCGGGTGATGCGTTTTCAAATAGGCCGTCTGGTAGGCAACCACGGCATAGGCCGCGGAGTGTGACTTGGCGAAGCCGTAGCCGGCGAATTGCTCGACGAGGTCCCAGAGCCGGCGCGCCTTGGCGGCGGGCACGCCATTCTTCTGCGCCCCGGCCAGGAATTTCTCCTCATTCGCGACCATCTCTTCGTGCTTCTTCTTTCCCATGGCGCGGCGTACCACGTCCGCCTCACCCAGGGTGAACCCCCCCACTTTGCCGAAGATTTGAATCACCTGTTCCTGGAAAACAATCACCCCGTAGGTCTCCTCCAGGATTTCCTTCAACTGGGGGAGGTCGTACGCGACGCGCTTCTTGCCGGTCCGGCGGGCGATGAAGTCGTCAATCATTCCGCCCTGGATCGGGCCGGGGCGGTAGAGAGCGTTGAGCGCGGTGAGGTCCGCCAAGCGGTCCGGCTTGACGCGCCGGAGGATGTCCGTCATGCCGCGACTTTCAAACTGGAAGACGCCCGCCGTCAGCCCCTTGCCCAGGAGCGCGTAGGTTTCGGAATCGTCCGCGGGCAATTGATCGAGGTCCAACTTCTTGCCCTGGGCGGCTTCGATCAGCCGCAGGCAATCGTCAATCACCGTCAGCGTGGTGAGTCCCAGGAAGTCCATCTTGAGCAGACCGATTTTCTCCAGGTCGTCCATCGCATACTGCGTCGTGATTTCGTCTTTATTGCTTTTGTAAAGCGGGACGATTTCCTGAAGGGGATGCGGCGAGATGACCACGCCCGCGGCGTGCGTGGAGGCGTGCCGGACGAAGCCCTCCAAGTGTGCCGCCACCTGGAGGAGGTCGGCCACGCGCGGGTCGCGTTCCTGGAGCTGGCGAAGCTCCGCAGATTGCTTCAGCGAGTCGGCAAGCGAAATATTCAGGATGTTCGGTATCAGCTTGGCGATGCGGTCCGCGTCGGCATAGGGCATGTCCAGGGCGCGGCCGGCGTCGCGGATCACGGCCTTCGCCCCCATAGTCCCGAACGTGATGATCTGGCTGACGTGGTCGCGGCCGTATTTGCCCGTGACGTAATCGATCACGTGGCTTCTGCCCCGCATGCAGAAATCAATATCGATATCGGGAAAAGAGATCCGCTCGGGATTCAAGAAGCGCTCGAAAAGGAGCTCGTTCTGAAGCGGGTCAATGTCCGTGATGCGGAGCGAGTAGGCCACCAGGCTTCCCGCCGCCGAGCCGCGCCCGGGGCCCACCGGGATGCACTTCTCGCGCGCAAAGCGGATGAAGTCCCAGACGATCAGGAAATAGCCCGCGAAGCGCATCTGCTTGATGAGGGCGATTTCCCTCTCCAGGCGATCCTCGTAGGCTTCCAGCGGATAACGCAGCCGGCCGGCGGCGCGCAACCCCTCCAGGCGCGGGCGGCGAAGCGCGAAGCCTTCGCGCGCCTTCTTCTCGAAGAAGCTCTCCATCGTCTCGCCCGCCGGCACCTCGAAGGGCGGGAAGACGTGCTCCGTCTTCCCCAGATGGAGGTTGGCGCGCTCGGCAATTTCGACGGTCCGCGCCAGCGCTTCCGGGAGCTCGCTGAAGAGCGCCGCCATTTCCTCGTAAGACTTGAAATAGAACTGGTCGGTCGCAAACTTCATGCGGTTCGGATCGCTCAACGTCTTGCCGGTCTGGATCGCAATCAGCACTTCCTGGGCGCGCGCGTCGCCGCGGGTCAAGTAATGGCAATCGTTCGTGGCCACAAGTGGGATGCCAGTATCGTGCGAAAGCGTTCGTAGGTGGGGGTTGATGCGTTGCTCGTCGGGCAGGCCCTGGTCCTGTATCTCTATGAAAAAGTTGCCTTTACCGAATATATCGCGCAGATCGTAGGCGGCCTGGCGTGCCGTATCGGGCTTGTCCGCTAAGAGGGCGGCGGCCACTTCCCCGCGCAGGCATCCGGAAAGACAAATCAGGCCGTCCGCGTGGCGCGCCAGCAGGTCCTTGTCGATGCGCGGCTTGTAGTAGTAACCCTCCAGGTAGGCGGAGGAGGCAAGCTTGATCAGGTTGCGGTAGCCGCGCTCGTTCTCGCAAAGCAGCAACAGGTGGTTGGGGCGGTCGGCGTCGGGAGAACGGTCGAAGCGATTCGTCGCGGCCACGTAAACTTCGCAGCCGATGATGGGCTTGAGGTTGCGCTTCTGCGCGGCCTCGTAGAATTTGATGGCGCCGAAAAGATTGCCGTGGTCCGTAATCGCCACGGCGGGCATGCGCAGCTCCGCGGCCCGGTCCATCAAGGGGGCTATAGCGCAGGCGCCGTCCAGCAGACTGTAGTCGGTGTGCAGGTGCAGGTGAACAAAGTTTTCGCTTGGCATTCCGAAAACATTTTAGCAGAAATCAGTCAGGAGGAGAGCCGCCACTTCGTCCGCGTATACGCAATCCGGAATCCTTTGCGCTCCGCATTGTGCTGCGAACTGCTGCCGACCTCCGCGACCATCATGGCCAGGTCATATCCGTTCTCGAAGGCATAGCGCATCCGCTCGTTAAGGAGCGCCGTTTGCAGTCCGCGCCGCCGCAGCTCCGGTATCGTCGCGGAGCCGCCAAACAGCGCCACCCCTTTATGCAGACACAGCGTGCCGGCAGCGCCGGGAGTGCCTTCCCACTTGGCGAGAAACGGGATCGTATCCGCGCGTGTAAAAGAGATCTTTCCGGCGTACATCACAAAGTCCATGAGCTCCGGGTGGTCGTGTGCCCACCCCTTGGCGTTGATCTCCGTCCAGATCTCCGTTTCTTCTTCATCGGCGACGCGCACCGTAATCGGACCGATTAGACTGGCCTGGGGCTGCTCGACAGGCCGATAGAGGACATTGCTGAGCTCAATCGGCCTGTAGTTTCGCTTGCAGAGCAAGTCCAGCGCGGCGACCCCGGCGAATGGACTCACTTCGTGGACCGGCTGCGCCCCGTGGTCGAGAAAAAAGCGCTCAATCACATCCAAGGATTCCGGGGTCAGCTCGGCGAAGAGGCCGAGCCCGAAACTTTGGGTAATGGGAGAATCGACCCCGTTGAAGACTGCAACCGTGCCCTCATGCTCAATCCATGCGGCGTCGGGCTCGTGATATAGAACGCTTCGTGCTCCAGCGAATTGAGCACAGGCCGTCCCTTCCGCGTCCTCCAATCGTCTCGAAAGCGCAAGGTCAGAGCTGTCATAGCCCTCGGTCAGCCTACTGTTCGATGGTCCGGACATGACGAACTAGCTCCTTTCGGGACTAATGGGGACTCCAAGATTACGGCGGACAAGACTTTAACACAGGGCGGCCCTCCGGCGAGGCCGCTCGCCCCCAGGGTAAGGCGCAGAATCTCCGCGCGGTGCGGAGCTTTCTTGCTGGTCACTCGCCACTTGTCACTCGCCACTGGCGAAGGCCCGTCCCAATAGCGGACACACGAATCCCACAATAGAACAGTGGCTGCCCAACCGACCCTGCCGTTGGCGCTCAACGTATTGTACCGACAGGACTTAGCTGCGACTGGAACTGGCGTCAAAATTGCCTGACAACACCCTGAGGGCTGTTAAAATCTTGAACCAGAAAGTCAGATTTTACGTTATCAGTTACGAATGCTGAGTTATGAAGGGGCGGCCGGGCGCCATTTTCATAACTCAAAACTCAGAACCCATAATCGACGAACGCGACAAGGGAGATGCTATGAGCACTCTGCTCCAGGATGTTAAGTACGGCCTGCGGATGCTCATGAAGAATCCTGGCTTCACCGCCGTCGCCGTGCTGACGCTGGCGCTGGGCATTGGCGCGAACACGGCCATCTTCAGCGTGATCAACGGGGTTCTTTTCCGGCCGTTGCCCTATCCTGATCCGGGCCGCCTGGTGATGCTCTGGATGCGCTTCACGGACATCGGCATTCCGAACGACCGCAACTGGGTCTCCGCGCCTGAATTCCGGGACCTCAAGGAGTTCAACCGCAGCTTCGCCGATCTAGCGGCGATGGGCGGAGACGTTTTCAACCTCGGTATCCAGGGAACGGCGCAGCGCATCGAAGGCGCGGACGTTTCCCCGAGTCTCTTCCCGATTCTGGGCGTTCGAGCGCGGCTGGGGCGAACCTTTCTCCCCGAGGAGGCGCAGCCGGGGCGAAACAAGGTGGTCTTGCTCAGCGATGGTTTGTGGAAGCGCGCTTTCGGCGGCGACCCGAATGTGGTGGGCAGGAGCATCAGCATCAACAGTTCCACGGCCCTGGTGGTAGGCGTGATGCCTCCGGGCTTCGAATTTCCCCGCCAAGCGGAGATGTGGGCCCCGCTCGCCTTCACGCCCCAAGACCTCAGCCCCGGCAACCGCGGCAATCACAGTTACGAAGTCCTGGCGCGCATCAAGCCCGAATTGTCGCTCGGCCAAGCCAAGGCGGATGCGGAGACGGTCAGCAATACCATCATCCAGCAAAATCCAGGCTATCCTTATCGACGGTACAACTTCACTGTCCTGCTGAGCCCGCTCCTCGAAGAGACCGTGGGCGATGCGAAGACACCTTTGTGGATGCTGTTGGGCGCAGCGGGCTTCGTTCTCTTGATCGCGTGCGCCAATGTGGCCGGCCTGCTGCTCGCGCGCGCTGAGGCGCGAAGCAAAGAGACGGCGATTCGCGTTTCGCTCGGGGCCGGGCCGTGGCGGATCGTTCGCCAACTGCTCACCGAGAGTGTGCTGCTGGCGGGCATCGGTGGGCTGGTGGGACTGGGGCTTGCGCCCCTGATCTTGAAGGCAGTTGTGACGCTCGGCGCGACGGCGCTTCCGAGGGTCGCGAACGTCAAGATTGACCTCGCGGTGCTGGTGTTTACGATGTCGGTGTCCTTGCTGGTCGGCATTCTCTTCGGCTTGGCCCCGGCGTTCCAAAGCCTCACAGGCGCGCGCTATGACACGCTCAAAGAAGGCGGCCGAACCAGCGGCGGCGGGGCCAGCAGGCACCGCGTGCTCAAGGCGCTGGTGATCGGCGAGACCGCCATCTCTCTGGTGCTTCTTGCGGGGGCGGGGCTTCTGCTTAAGAGTTTCGTGCGGATACTGGAAGTCAAGCCCGGCTTCGATCCCGAAGGCGTCTTAACGATGCGCGTCGAACTGCCCGAGCAGAAGTACAGCAAGCCGGAACAAGTCCGCGCCTTCTACGCCAATCTGATCGAGCGCGTTCAAAACCTCCCGGGCATTGAGGCGGCAGGCGCTGTCAATATCCTTCCGCTTAGCGGCGAGAACCAATCGGGGACCGCCACTATGGATACGCGCGCCGTTCCGCCCGAGAAAGCGAGCCCGGAAGCCGATTGGCGGCCAGTCACGCCGGGCTTCTTCCAAGCCCTGCGCATTCCTCTCATCCGCGGACGCTACCTCGATGAGCACGACTCGGAAACATCGCCTCCGGTGGCTGTGATTGATGAGACCCTGGCGCAGACCTATTGGCCAAACGAAGACCCCATCGGCAAGCGCTTGAAACGCGGCGGCGCGGAGTCCAAGGCCCCGTGGATGACTGTCGTCGGCGTGGTCGGCCACGTTCGCTACCGGACGCTTACGGCCCAGTCGCGTGTGGAAGTTTACTGGCCGGAAGCGCAAGACCCTAATCCGGGCATGGGCTTGGCTATCCGCACTGCCGGCGACCCCACGCGCCTGGCGCCCACGGTCGCGAAAGTGGTGCAGGAGGTTGACCCGGACCAACCCACGTATCATGTCGCAACTATGAGCGAGTTGATGGCGGACTCGGTTGCCGGGCGCCGCCTGGCTATGATCCTCCTGGCCGTGTTCGCCGGGGTCGCTGTGCTGCTTGCAGCCATCGGCACTTACGGTGTGCTGGCTTATTCGGTCGCGCAGCGCACCCACGAAATCGGCATCCGGATGGCGCTCGGCGCCGAGCGTGCCGGCGTGCTCCGGATGGTGGCGGGGGAAGGCCTGACGCTTGCCGGTATCGGCGTGCTCATCGGTATCGTGGGCGCCTTGGGGCTGACGCGGCTCATCGCTAGTCTGCTCTTTGCCGTCCGCCCTACCGACCCGCTCACTTTTGTTTCCGTGTCCCTCTTGCTGGTCGCGATCGGGCTCCTTTCCAGTTACGTTCCCGCCCGCCGCGCGACGAAAGTTGATCCGGTGATTGCGCTGCGGTACGAATAAACAATTGCGATCAGTGCATTCCCAATGAGGAGATTCCAAATGACGCGTGTTAAATATCTAGCGATAGCCTGCGTGCTTCTGCTCACGATGACGTGTTTGATTCTTGGCCAAGAAAAGAAATCCAAAGCCGGAGCTATTTCCGGAACTTGGGATTGCTTAGCTCACCTAAGTGGCGAGGATGATATCCCATTCACGATGGACCTGAAGCAGGAAGGTGAAACCGTGACGGGAACGATCAGCACCCATGATGGAGAATTGGAGATTAAGACCGGAACTTTCAAAGACAACGTACTTGACCTTCACTTGGAGTCATCTGACGCCAAGTACCTGGTGAACGGCAAATTGGACGGTGGTCAGTTTAAGGGCCACTGGTCAAAAGACGGGGATGGATTGGAAGGCGATTGGGAAGGAAAGAAATCACCTCCGGCCAAGACATCCGGCTAAATGAATAGTGAATTGTGAATAGTGAATGCTGAAGTTAGAGTTCAGAGTTATGAGTTCTGAGTTCTGCAGCGGCGTTTGGGGGCCTGCTGCCAAATTCAGGACTTACAACTCATAACTCATAACTCAGGACTTCTTGCCCCTCCCTTTCGATGTCTTCCCAGGAGCCTTCGCGGCTTGCACCGGCTTGGCCGGCGGGCGCGGTTTTTCGGGCTTGGTGGTTTTTGCTGCCGCAGCCGGAGCCGGTGCGGGTGCTGCCTGCTTGCCCTGTGGAGCCGGCTGAGGGGACTGAGCGGCGGGTGCAGCTTGCCTGCCTTTTCGTAGAGCCCGGGCGCCTTCGGCAGGCGGCGGGGCAGCGGTGGCACCGGCCTTTTTCGCCGGTTTGGCAGGCGGTTTCGGGGGAGGCTCCTTAATTCCCGCCAGTTCGCGCATGCGCTTAAGGAGTTGTTGGTGCATCTTAATTTTCCCGTCCAACTGCTCCGCGAAGACGCGCTCGATGATCTTTTCGAATTCCCTGCCCGGCTTCACGCCCAGGCCCTGTAGCTCCGCGCGCGGCAGCCGGGCGCTGACCTGGGAATACTTGAGGAGATAATTCCTGGTGCGCGTCTGGATGATGGCGCGGGGAGAGGCGGCCAGCAAGTACAGGAGCAACGTCTGCGGTTGGGGAGAAAGCAAAGCGTGAATCTGGCTGGGGAGCTTAGCCCGGGCGCTGCCCAGGAGGCGCGCCAATTTGTTGGCGTCCCGCTCGAAGCCGAGCACCATCTTAATGGCTTTAGGTTCGACCACGATTTTTGCGGCCAGCCGAGCCTTGTGAGCGGCGGGGAGCTTTTCCACCAGACAATGGAAATTCACCAGGAAGGCGTCGGCGCCGGGAACGCCCTGGCAAACACTTCGAATCCTGGCGAAGCGGTCATAAGGAATGCGGCTGGAGGCCAGCTTCTTGTCCAGGCCCGCCAGAAGCTTCTGCGCGGCGAGCATTTTGAAGACTCGCGTCGGGTTTTCCTCGTGGAGGATAGCGCGCAATTCTCGTCCCTGCTGGTCGGGGTCCAGACGCTCCCAAGCACGTTGCTCCATCGCGCTTTCAAGGTAGAGCTTGGTTTTCTCGTCGGGTTTGAACCCCAGGCGGAACCCTAGCCGGAGTAGGCGATAAATGCGGCTCGGGTCTTCGAGAAAGCTGCGGCTGTGCAGGGCACGCAGCTCCCGCCGTTCAATGTCTGCGGCGCCGTTGGTCGGATCCAGCAGCAAGCCGCGCGAGTTGGGATGGAGCGAGACCGCCATGGCATTTGCCGAAAAATCGCGGCGCTTCAAGTCGTCGAAGATGGTGGCGGGGTGCACGTCGGGCCGCTGGCCGGGCCGAGAGTAGCTCTCGTACCGGCACATGGCCAGCTCCGCGCGGACGTCGCCGGCAAATCGCAGGTCTGCCGAACTCAGGCGGGCGTCAGACCGTTGGTACTCCAGAGCCGGCGGTGCGGCCTCCTCCGTCGAGGCGGGTCGCGTGTCCTTTAAGCCCCGGGCCGAACCGGCCAGATGTTTGAGGACCTTCTCGGGATTGCCTTCCACAGCCAAGTCCAGGTCACGAACGACCTGCTGGCCATAAGTCAAGTCCCGGACGGCCCCGCCCACCAAGTAGAGATTCAGCCCCTGCCCTGCGGCGACCCGACTCATCAGGCTGAGCACCTTGTGCTGTTCCGGGGAGAGCCGGCTTTCCATCAGGAAGTTGTAGTCGCTCATGCTGAATGGAGAATGACGAGTGAGCGATTGAGCGAATGATGGACCTGCGGTCCTTATTCACTCAATCTTCATTCACCCAATCTTCATTCCTCCCTCTCCTTCTCAGGCTCGCGGATGGTGCGATTGATAGACCTGCTTCAAACGCTCCTTGAGCACGTGCGTGTAAATCTGCGTCGTGGAAATATCACTGTGTCCCAGCATCATTTGAACGGAACGCAAGTCAGCCCCCCGTTCAAGGAGGTGAGTCGCGAAAGAGTGCCGGATCGCGTGCGGTGTAAGCCCAATAACGATTCCAGCTTGCAGGCCATATTTGCGCAGGATTTTCCAGAAGCCTACACGCGAGAGGGCCTCCCCCCGGTTATTCAGGAAAAGGGGGAAGCCACCAGGCCTCTTCAGCAACTTTCCTCGGCCGTCTCGCAAGTATCCTTCCACTGCCTTCAAAGCTGACTTGCCGACAGGAATCAGGCGTTCTTTCCCGCCCTTGCCTTTACATCGCAGAAGCCCGAGATTCGAATCCAGGTCTTCAGCTCGCAAACTCACCAACTCGGAGACGCGCATCCCCGTCGCGTAAAGCAATTCCAACATTGCTTTGTCCCGGAGCCCGGCCGGGGTCGAAAGCCCAGGGGCGGCGAGCAACTTCTCCACTTCCTCGGTGGAGAGGTAATGCGGGAGGTCGAGGCCAACCTTGGGGGCCTGCACTTCGGCTGTGGGGTCGATGGCGGCCGTTCGCTCGCGCACCAGGAAACGGAAGAAGACGCGGAGCGAGACCAAGTGCCTGGCCACCGAACGGGCTGTCAACCCACGCCGGTAAAGCGCGGTTAAAAACGCCCGGATATCTTCACGCCGGGTGGCCTTGAAGGGCTTCTTTTGGGACTTCAGGAAGCTGGCAAACTCGGCGAGGTCACGCCGATAGGCGGCAACGCTGTTGGCTGCCAAGCCTTTTTCCACCCGCGCGTAATCAAGAAACAGGCCGATTTCCGGCGCCAGCGGCGCGGGGAATGCACCCTTAGACGGCGAGGCAATCTCGCCTGGCAATCCGCCCGCAAAGGACGGGACCGCTGAAGGCTCTAGCGGTGAAGCAGGCTGCTCATTCTTTCTTTGGCCTGGCATTCTCCCCACGTTTGCGGCGGTTCCTCAGCCTTAGGGCGAACAAGCATTTCAGCGAAGAAGCGGGAACAAACTGAGGCACGCCCAACCCAAATGGATCGCCGTCCCGCTCAAAAGGCCCTACCTCGGGCCTCCTCGTGCTCGGCTGATTCCAGGTAACCGTTTTTTCTTCAAGAGATTAGGCGGTATTCCCAAGATTCCAATCGCCGCCCTTCGGCCAAAGACTTGACAGGCGCGCGACGCGGCATATACTAGCACAAGCGCTTTTCTAGGGCCAAGCTGCATTTCACGGGCGTATTCGAGGGGATCGCCGCTGTGAACGCCAATCGCTCCTCAACACGCAAGCAGGTCGTGGTCAGGAAGCTCGACAAAGAAGCAGTAAAGGGCTTCGTGGATCCGGCTTCCTATTTGCGGCCCGAAGGCGTGGAACTCCTTGACCGCGAAGGGCGGCTTGTCAATATTCCCCTCCGCGATGTCAAAGGCGTTTTCTTTGTCCGCGAGTTTGATGGAAACGTCCAGCGCGCCGAGCGCAAAGTTTTTCACAGCCGGCCCAGGCTTGCGGGTTTATGGGTTCGTTTGACCTTCAAGGATAACGAGGTACTGGAAGCGGTGCTTTCGAACGACCTGCTGGCGATGGATCCTCTCGGCTTCTTTCTCACCCCGCCCGACTTCTACTCCAACAATTTGAGAATGTTTATTCCCCGCAGTGCGTTATCCGGCATCGAAGTGTTGGGTGTCGTCCCACAGGGGCGAGAGGCGGCGGCCCGCCGAGGTTGGAGGAGGTCTGACATCTCACAACCCAGAGCCGCAGACTACGCCCGGCAGATTGGCCTCTTTTCCCCCACAAGCACAGAACTGAGCAAGTAGAAGAACAGTAGCCAGTGGCCAGTTGTCAGTTGCCAGTTAAGGCCGGCACTGACCACTGGGAACTGGCGACTGGCTACTGCTTTTTACGCGCTGGCTGTAGCGGGCTGGACGGGTGGGAGTTCCAGTCGCTGGTGAATGACGTAGAGCACCAATTCCAATCGGTCGGACACACCGACTTTATCGTAAATAGTGCGCAGGTGGTTTTTCACGGTTTGCTCGGTGATGGCAAGCTGGTTGGCGATTTCGCGATTCCGCCAGCCTTGCATCAAATAGCTGATGACGGCTTTTTCTTTTCGAGTCAGAGTGTCGACAGGGCGCAAGGGCCGTTCCGGGCTACCCGCCAGTTGCTTGGCCATT
>Ga0209777_10004654_pt1 | contig 16115 bp, 13 predicted proteins | sample FrelakmetHBP12HB_FD_187147 | JGI IMG/M metagenome (GOLD analysis project Ga0209777, IMG submission 187147) | Freshwater lake sediment microbial communities from the University of Notre Dame, USA, for methane emissions studies -HBP12 HB (SPAdes)... | ecosystem: Environmental > Aquatic >...
TCCTCTGTGGTTCGATCCCGGATTCTCGAATCGGCTTTCATCGGTGTCTATCTGCGGCTGGAAGTAATGGCTCCCCGTTGTGTTCGTTGTGTCGTTGTGAAGGGCTTGACTCGGAACCGGGACACGGCCAGATGATTGACTAGAGCGTCTTACTTTAATATGATAGGGCTGAAATGACTCAGTTGATTCTCTGCGCGTTGATGGCTTTTCCGGTCGGGGAGAAGCTGACCTATAAGGTGAAGTACGGCCCGCTGACGGCCGGCACCCTTGCGCTGGAAGTCGCCGGTATTGAAGAGGTGGCCGGGGAAAGCTGCTATCATCTGGTGTCGTACCTGGTTTCGAATCCGTCGTATTCGAGTCTGTTCTTCCTGAATGACATGATTGAGTCGTGGTGCCGCACAAGCGATTTCGTGACCCTGCGCACGCATAAAGCGGTGCATGAAGGGAAGTACGAGAATGATGTGACGGTTGATTTCGACTACGAAACCAGGAGGGCAAGCTACTCGGATTCAACGCAATGCCACGTCTATGATGATTCCCGGGATATGCTGAGCCTGTGGTACTACTTCCGCGTGGTCGGACTGACGCCCGGGGACGAGTTGAACACGTGGAGTCATGTGGACAAGCGGAACTACAACGTGTCAGTGAGCGTCGAGGGTGAAGAGCACGTCTCGACCCGGGCCGGGGAGTTCGACTGTCTGGTTATCACGATGAACTCGTCTGGACCCGCGGCGAGCGGGAAGATATTCCTGTCGAATGATGAGCAGAGCCTGCCGGTGATTATTCGAACCCGGCTGCCGCTGGGGTCAATTACCGCGAGTCTGGTGTCGGTTGAGGAGGGTGAATGATGAAGACTTATGCCGTGATTCTTGCCGGGGGCCGGGGCGAGCGGTTCTGGCCGATGAGCCGGCGCAATCTTCCTAAACAGTTCCTGAATCTGTTCGGCCCGGAGTCGCTGGTCCAGATGACTTCACGCCGGGTGGCCGGGGTCTGTCCCTTGCCGGACCAGCGGTTCGTGATTGACCCGGTGCTGGGCAGGGTGCTGGCAAAGCAACTGAAGCTCGCGAAGCGGAACTTCGTGTATGAGCCGTTCGGGCGGAATACCGCGCCGGCCATCGCGCTGGCCGCGGCCTATGTCGCGCATGATGACCCGGATTCAGTGATGGCGGTGTTGCCGGCCGACCACCTGATTGAGGACAAGGCTGCGTTCCAGTCCGCGTTGCGGTTCGCGGCCGAGGTCGCGGGCATGGGCTATCTGGTGACGTTCGGGGTCAAGCCCGAGCGGCCGGATACCGGGTACGGCTACATCGAGGTCGGCGACAAGCTGGTAAGCCTGGGCCGCAAGAAGGCGTATCGGGTCGAATGCTTCCGGGAGAAGCCGGACGCGAAACTGGCCCGGCAGTTCCTGAAGCAGGGGAATTTCTGGTGGAACAGCGGGATGTTCGTGTGGCAGACAAAAACGTTCCTGGCCGCGGTCGAGAAGTGCATGCCGGAGTTCTACTGTGACCTGATGCGGTTTCAACGCGCAATCGGGACGCGGCGCGAGAAGGCCGAGCTGGAACGGATGTACCGCAGGGTCAAGCCGGAGTCGGTGGACTACGCAATCATGGAGAAGAGCCCGAACGTCGCAGTGATTCCGGCCGGGTTCGACTGGGATGATGTCGGGTCATGGCATGCTCTGGAACGCCATTTCCCGAAGGATGCGGTGGGCAATGTCACGGTCGGGGAGAGCGTCCGGTTCGACTCCCGGAACTGCATGACGATGAGCGAATCCGGGCTGGTCGCGCTGATTGGCTGTGATGACCTGGTGGTGGTGCGGACCCCGGACGCCGTGCTGGTGTGCCGCAAGGACAAGGCAGGGGAGATTAAGAAACTGCTGGCGTTGATGAGGGAAGATGGGAAGATGGGGAAGTACCTCTGAGGCCATCGGCCAATATCAAATCTCAAATATCAAATAGCAAAGTGTCATCTTGAAGTTGTTGCTGGCGACGAATAATCCCGGGAAGGTGCGGGAGGTTGCCGAGATTCTCACATTGCCTGGGCTTGAGCTCGTGTCGCCGGCAGACCTGGGGCAGCGATTCGAGGTTCTGGAGGACGGCGAGACGTTTGAAGCGAATGCCCGGAGCAAGGCCAGGGCCGCGTTCCGGCAGTTCGCGTTGCCGACGGTGGCCGACGACTCCGGACTGGAGATTGACGCGCTGGCCGGCAAGCCGGGTGTGCATTCGGCGCGGTTCATGGACGGCGCAACCTATGCCGAGAAGTGCCGGGAGATTCTGCGTCTCATGGCCGGGGTCGCGGACTCGAAGCGCCGGGCGAGGTTTCGCTGCTGCGCGGTGCTGGTTGAGGCGGGCGGGTCGGAACACGTGTTCGAAGGCGTGTGCCCGGGAACCATCGCGCTAGCGGCACGCGGTTCGAGCGGGTTCGGGTACGACCCGGTCTTCGTGCCGGACGGCTTTGAGCAGACCTTTGCCGAGCTTGGGGCCGAAACCAAGAACCGCATCAGTCACCGGGCCCGGGCGTTCGTCCGGGTGCGGGACTTCCTGGCGCAAAGAGCCGCAAGTCATTGACATTGCGAGCGCTCGCCGATATATTAGAAGAGCGGGGAGTAGCGCAGCCCGGTTAGCGCACCACGCTTGGGACGTGGGGGCCGCTGGTTCAAATCCAGTCTCCCCGATACGCTCTTTGACAGGTTGTAGTTGGTGGTGAGTGTAGCTCAACTGGTTAGAGCACCGGACTGTGGCTCCGGATGTTGGGGGTTCAATTCCCCTCACTCACCCTTGACCATGCGGGCTGTGGAATTCCGAATTCGGGTTTCAGCCGCAGATTACGCAGATGTCGCCGACTACGGAAACCGAATCCGGAGCCGAATCTGTGAAATCTGTGGCTAGAGAACAGAGTCCGTGATTCCGAAATCCGCATTCCGCATTCCAGATTGGGATTTTCCGGTGCGCCTGTAGCTCAGTTGGATAGAGCATCGGATTTCTAATCCGATGGCCGGGGGTTCGAATCCCTCCAGGCGCGCTCCGTAGCGGCGTGCGCGATTCCGCAACGGCTATTGACGTGACCGAGGGTCGCGAGTAGAATGTCCGCGAACTCAGTTGGAGCGCCCGTAGCTCAACTGGACAGAGCGCCGGGCTTCGAACCCGTAGGCTGCGTGTTCGAGTCACGCCGGGCGCGTGTTCGGTGAATATCGTAAAAGAATGCCCCGCTAGCTCAACCTGGTAGAGCGACGGATTCTTAATCCGCAGGCTGGAGGTTCAATTCCTCTGCGGGGTATTCCTCTTTTTGAGCCTTGGCTGGAGGAAAAATGGACTCGACTGTTTCCCCGAACCCGGTTCCGGCACCGACCATTGACCCGCACGACGCGCGCAAGCGGTCGCTGGTCGACCTGCTGTACCTGCTGGTGTCGGTCTGGATTTACCTGGTTTCCCTGTTCTATCCCCTGGTCGGCATCATCCTGGGCGTCGTTTTCCTGACCTGGGCAACGACCGATGACGTGAAACGGATGGGCAAGACGTGCCTGATTCTGGGCATCATCAACATCGCGCTGCTGCTGCTTGCCCTGGGCTTGACCGTCGCGCTGGGCGGGCTGTTCTCTTCGCTCCCGTTCGCGCATAAGTGGGGAGGAGTGTGAAGGAATGAAGGCAGAAGTCAGAAGGCAGAGGTCAGAAGGCAGAAGGTCGGGTCCGACACGGAAGATTGCAGATTGCTGGCCTGGCCTTCTCCGCGTCTCGGCATTGAGTCTGGTGCTCGGTTGCGTCGCTCTGGCCAGTGCGCAGTACTACCGCGCGCCGACCGGAGAGTTTCCGAAGACCGACCAGTTGATGAACGTTTGGGTCTATTTCACGGACAAGGGATTCACGACTGAGGCCGCGGCCGACCGGATTCTGACCCGGCTCACTCCCGGGCTCGACTCAAGAGCGACCGAGCGAAGGTTGCTGGAACTGGGCCGGTCATGCGATTTCGACGACATCCCGCCCAGCGAACGCTACATCGAGCAGATTCAGGGATTGGGCGCGGAACTGCGAGTTCGTTCGGCGTGGCTTAATGCCGCGAGTTTCCGAATGGCGCCGGAGTTGATGGCGCAAGCGGCCAAGCTGCCGTTCGTGCATCGCGTCACGCAGGTGGCGGCCCGGTGGGAGCCGACCGGCGAGCATTACTATCCGCTGAAGGCACGCTACGGTGGAGTCCAGGGCGGGCAGGATGACACGACCCGGTTCAAGAGCCTCTACCGGCTGGCCTACGACCAGAACAATATGCTGGGCGTGCCCCAGGTCTATGCCATGGGCATCACCGGCTCCGGGGTCAGGCTGGGTCTGCTGGACACCGGCCTGAAGCGGAAGCACAGCGCAGTCAAGGGTCTGAAGATTGCCGGCGAGCATGACTTCCTGTCCGGCGACCGGGTGTTTGTGGCGCAGGCCGGCAATGCCTGGACCCCGGAGACGATTCCGAATCTCACGGGCATCGGCATCCTGCAGGACCCTGTGGTCTGCCAGGCGAACGGCATCTGGTATCTTGTCTTTGTCGCCGACACGGTGCAGTACGGGTCGCCGCTGCGAGGGTTGTTCTATTCGACCTCGACCGACAATGGCGCGAACTGGACCCGGCCGACCATGGTCTATTACGACGGGGTTTTCCAGGCCGTGCACCGGCCAAGCCTGGTCGGCCGCGACAGTTTTGCGTACGTGGCTTGGGAATCGGCGCTACGGTCGGAGGCGAGTCCGCAGGTGTTTGCCGGCTATTTCCGGAGGGGCTTCTGGCAGGGGGCGACGCAGGTTCTGCCCGGTACCGTATCGCCCAGCCTGTGCCTGAAGAACGACCGGGTGTATGTTGTCGCGCTGAGCAAGGATTCTGCGCTGTGGTTCAACTCGGCGGATGTCAGCGCCGGGACGCCATTCTGGGGCACGGGCCATGCAGTGGTCCATTTCCCGGAACTGGTCAAAGAACCGGGAATCGTCAAGAACGACGCCGGCGAGCTGTTTGCCGTGGCTTGCGGCTGGCGCACCGGGGAAATATACGTCCTGGAGTCGCAAGACGAGGGCGCGACGTTCCAGGAACTCTCGAGCCCGGCCTTGACCGGAGCCGAACAGCCCCTATTGACTACTTTTCAGGATACGCTGCAGATTCTGTACAAAGACAACACCAGCAGTCCGTTTGTCGGGCTCAGGCTGGCGCGCTCGGCCGACGGCTCAAACTGGGTCGGGAATACGGTCGTGGATTCACTGCTCGGAATTGGCGAGTTCGACCTGCAGTCCGGGACCTTGACTTCGGTCGCGTATGAGAATGAAGGACGGGTCCGGGTCGCAACATCGCCCGACCGCGTCACATGGTCGATTGCCGACAGCCTGGGGTCAGCGGAGTTCTCCTGCTGCCCGCGCTGGCTCGGCGATAACCAGGTGCTCTGGGTCGAGCGAGGAGACAACAACACCGATGTCGAACCCGGGGACTCGCTGCGCTTCGGCGAGAATCAGGCCGATCACGGGACCAGGATGGCCTCAATCATTGCCGGGTTCCAGGAGCATTCGATGGTCGGCGTCGCTCCCGGCGTCGAGTTCCTGATTTCCAAGAACGAGTTTCACAGCTTTCGCTCGTCGACCATCGGGTACGAATTCAGCCTCGAAGAGGACACCTACATCGAAGGGCTGGAATGGGCTGAGCGCCACGGCGCGGACATCATTTCGAGTTCGCTCGGCTACACCGGCTGGTACACGAGCCGGGACTACGACGGCAAGACCGCCCCGATTTCCATAGCCGCAGGGCGGGCGGTCGAACGTGGCGTGCTGGTCGTTACCGCGATGGGTAACCGGGACACGACCGTCCCGGCCAATGACTGGCCCAACCCGTACATCGTCACCCCGGGCGACGCGTTCAACGTCATCACGGCCGGCGGCGTAGAGAAGGATTCAGCGCCCTGGCACACACTGGGCGGCGGCGGCACCGGGTGCGGCCCGACCGCGGACGGCCGGGTCAAGCCGGACCTCGTTGCGATGAGTGATTCGGTGACGGTCGTAGCGCCGGATTCGACTTCGGCGCTGGAAGGCTCGAGCGGAACCTCGTCAGCAACTGCGTTGCTTGCCGGGTGCTGCGCCCTGGTGAAGGAAGCCCATCCGGACTGGTCCGCTGTCGCTGTCCGGGATACCATGTTCCGGTTCGCGAGCAAGAGCACGCCGGACGACACCTTCGGCTGGGGAATTCCCAACGTGGCCAAGATTCTGACCAAGTACCCGCCGGCACAGAAGGGTTTCACCGGCGATGAACTCGGTGACCCATTCCCGAACCCTCTGGCCGGCAGCCCGAAGCAGTACTTCCCGATTCACCTGCTCAGGCCGGCGACAATGGCCACGCTGAGCATCTTCTCGCTGTCTGGGGAGATGGTGCTGACCAAGAAACTGGACCCGGGAAGAAAGTACCTTACTGCGCCCGGCCGTTATGATGACCGAGCCGAACTGGACCAGATCGGCTCGTGGTGGGAAGGCAGAAACAGCCAGGGCAATGCCGTCGGCTCAGGCGGTTACTACGCCGTGCTCCAGACCACGTTTGGCCGGTCGGTGCGCAGGTTCGCGGTAGTCCGCTGAACTTGACAAGCAGGTCGAATCTGCTAAGATACTGGCACAGTAGTGCCTTCGGCACGCTTCGCTCCAGCTTAGCTCAATGGTAGAGCATCCGGCTGTTAACCGGAGGGTTGCAGGTTCGAGTCCTGCAGCTGGAGCTTCTCCTTGTCGGGAATAGACCGTCCGGACCGGGGGTAATTGAGAGCAATGGTGGCTAGGCACTTGACAATCAGCGACTTGGCCGCAAAAAAAGACTTGACAACCGGCAAAGAGCCTCTATTATTGCTGAGGCTAATGGAGCGACGATATATTGACTATCACAGATCAAACCGATGTCTGCGCCACCCTTGCTTGTTTGATAGGGATGGTACGGGCAGCGAAAGAAGGAGGTAATGCATGAGGATAGTCGCATCTGCCTGCCTGGTGATTGCAATCCTGTTCATGGTGGGTTGCGGTACGTCAGCAGAAGACAAGAAAGCGATTCAGGACCAGGGCACCAAGCTCACGGCCCTCGAAACGAGAGTAGGTACCATCGAGAAGATGGCTCCGGACATGGCGAAGAAGATGGACGTGGTCTGGGGTTACCTGTCTGCCAATCCGATTGGCAAAGCGAAGTTCCCGCCTGATACGATGCCGAAGGTGGTGACGCCGCCGGCGAAGACGGGGGGTACTACGCCCGTGACCCCGCCCACGACACCGACTCAGGGCACCAAGAAGACCGGCGCAAAGGAGCCTGGGACCAAGAAGTAGGAGGTCAACTGATGAAGTATCTAATCCCCGTACTTGGGGCTTTGCTGATTCTGGTTGTCTCCTGTTCACCGACAGTCACGCCAGGCACACCGGTCGTGACCAAGACCGTTATCGGCAACGGTGACACGCTTCAGCTTTCGTGGCCGGCGGTCACCAGTGCCCAGGGCTACTACGTCAATCTCGACGGCACGAAGAACACTACGTCCGCGCTTACCTATCTCATCGTCGACCCGGTCAAGTCGATCAAGGTAACGGCCTACAACGGTTCTGAGGAGAGCGACCCGTGGTCTCTGACCACATCGGTCGTGGTTACTCCGTCGGTCACCGTGTACACGCTCAGTGACCCAACGCACAACGACAACGCATTCGGCTTCAACACGACCAGCGGCGCCTGCCTGGCGCTGGATGTGACCAACTCCGCCAACTACCCGGATTTCGATTTCCTGGTTGAGGACCGGTCGTTGACGGATATCGAGTTCTGGGCCCCGTACCTCTACAACAATCCGCCGCCGGCCTACAACGACAAGGAGAATTCGACCGCCGCTTCGTCCGCATCCACGTTCGACAACCTGGTCAAGGCCGCCGCGATCGGCCAGCAATTGTACGACACCAAGTTCCCGATTGCTCAAAATGGCATCTACTCGGTATGGATCGACCCGGACCCGACCAGTTTCGGGGCCAACGACCGTTTCGGGAAGGTGAGTATTGAGGCAATCAGCGGCACTCAGGTAACGCTCAAGGCTGGCTATCAGCTCATCGGCGCGCTGCGCTGGCTCATGTCGCCGTGAAATAGAGACAACTCAAGTTCAGGAGCCCTGGGTGCAACGACCCGGGGCTTCTGGTTTCTCATGCCCTTCGATGGCAATTCGGGGATGTCATTCCGTCTCGCGAATCCGGGCCGGCCCGCGACCGAGGTCATGCCCGATTCCAGGTTAGGCGCTACATATTGACTTACGCGGCCAAATTGATATTCTGAACTCATGCGTATTCCCGTTCGATGGTTGCAGGAGCTGACCAGCATCGAATTGCCGGCGGACGAGGCCGCGAAACTCCTTTCCGCGAAGGGCATCTCAGTTGAGGAGACGGTCCGCGTGGCGGATGCGTTTCAGGGCGCCGTGGTCGGTGATGTGGTTGAAGTTCAGCCGCACCGACTGACACTGTTCGATGGTCGGGACGTGGTCGAGTTGGAGGCCGAGACCGCCTCCGCAAAGCCGGACATGAAGGTCGCATTCCGACCCGGGGTCAACCGCCTGCTGCGCGAATCCGATGTCGGGCTGGAGGACGCGTCGGGTTATGTCGTTCTGCCGGAGACCGCGGAAGCAGGTGGCGCGGTCCGTGACTGGATTGATGACGAGGTACTGATTGTCGAACTGCCGCCCAGCCGCGGCGACCTGAACGGAATCATCGGCATCGCGCGGGAATTCGCGTGCTTTGCCGGGCGAGAATTCACGCTACCCGCGGTGGGCATTGTTGAGGACGGGGAACGAATCAGCGACTGCCTGCGACTGGTCGTTGACGACGCCGCCGACACGCCGGACTACATTGCACGTCTGATCCGGGGCGTGCGGGTTGCGTCTTCGCCGTTCTGGCTCAAGTGGCGGCTGCAGGCATGCGGCATCCGGCCCATCAGCAACGCGGTCGACGTTACAAACTACATCATGTTCAAGTACGGCCAGCCGCTGCACGGTTTCGACTTTGCGCGGCTAGACGGCGGCTCGCTGGTTACGCGTCGGGCCCGGAAAGGCGAGCAACTCGTCACTATCGATGGCGTCGAGCGACCGCTGGACGAGCGGGTCCTGGTGATTGCGGACCAGACGCGGCCGGTCGCGATCGCGGGCGTCATGGGCGGGCAGGCATCCGAGATTACCGAGGCCACGCAGGATGTGGTTATCGAGTGCGCGCGTTTTGCACCGGCAGTGATCCGTCACGGTTCGCGGGCAATCGGTCTGGCAACCGAGGCCTCGCAGCGTTTCGAGCTGGGCATCGACCCGGGGCTTATGGACGACGCCTCGCGCGAAGCCGCACAAATGATGAAGGAGATCTGCGCCGGCCGGATTGCGGCCGGAAAGGCCGAAGTGCGAACCGCGGTCGAGAGCCGCGTGATTCCGGTCACATGGGACCGAACCCGCCGGCTGCTGGGAATGCCGCTGGAAGTCGAGCAGATGGCCGGTGTGCTGCGTCGTCTGGGGTTTGGTTTGAAGGCGACCCCGGAAGGTGCAAACGTGACGGTCCCGTCGCACCGGTTCGACGTCGAAGGCGCGGCCGACTTGGCCGAGGAAATCGGCCGGGTCACGGGGTATGATGGAATTCCCAGCCTGGCTGCGTACACGACCGCTCAACCGGGAAAGGTTCAACCGCAGACGCTGCGGATTGCCCGGGTCCGGGAACTCATGGTTGCCGCGGGTTTCAACGAGGTTCAGACCATCAGCTTCCTGCCTGAAGTCGCGGGCCGGGTCTTTGACCAGTCCGGGCTGGTCGTCCTGCAGAAACCGCTGAACGAGCGTTTCGCGGCCCTGCGGCCGTCTCTGCTGCCGAACCTGCTCGAGGTCGCCAGCTTGAACCTGCGGCGCGGGTTCGGGGACCTGCGGCTGTTCGAACTGGGGACGGTCTTCTCCCGTGCCGGCTCGACACCGGATGCGAACCAGGCTCCGAAAGAGCGGACCCGGCTGGCCGGTATCGTCTGCGGGAACCGGGAACCGGTTTTCTGGGGCGTCAGGCCGTCACCCTGCGACGCGTTTGACGTCAAGGGTGCGCTGGAGTCGCTGTTTTCGGAACTGCGATTCGGCGCCCCGGAGTTCGCAGGACCGGCTGGAATCGGATTCGATGCGCGGTTCTCATCTCAGGTCCGCACTGGCAACCAAGTGCTCGGCAATTCAGGCCGGCTGACACAGGAGCTGGCGACCCGGTACGAGATAGATGTGCCGGTCTATGCGTTCGACCTGGACCTGGGAGTCCTGCTCAGTCTGATGAGTCGCGAACGAGTCTTGGCCCTACTCCCCAGATTCCCGTCCGTGGTGCGGGACTATGCGTTTACTGTCCGAACCTCGGTTACGGCGGATCGCGTGCTGGAGGTCGCGCGAAGCGCGGGCAGCACGCTGGTCGAAGGTCTCGAAGTCTTTGACCGGTTTCAGGGCAAACCGCTGCCTGAGGACCGTCAGAGCATCGGGATTCGTCTGACCCTGCGGGCAGCAGACCGGACCCTGACCGCGTCCGACGTGGATTCGGTTGCCGACCGGCTGGTGGCCGCAATGAAGCACGAACTCGACGGGGAACTGCGGGCCTGACCTCATGATCACGCGAAGCCAGACCGCTGAAGACCTGTTTCTGGAACTCGAAGGCCGGTTTCAGTCAATCCGCAGCCGGCTGGAGCAGTTGCGGCGCGAAAACGCGCAACTCCTGGAGCGAATCCGGAAACTGGAGCAGGCCCAGGCCACGGCGTGCGCGAAGATCAACCAGATGCTTGACAGGATGGATGCTCTAGGCTAGTATCACTGCATAGGGAGCCATGAAGACGCTGGCAGTTAACATACTTGGTTGTGAATACAAGATACAGACCAGTGAAGCCGGAGAGGCTTTGCTGGGTGTTGTTCAGGAAATCGTCGATTCCCGGATGCGGGAGTTGCGGAAGCGGCACCCGCATCAACCCCTGGCCCAGACCGCAGTTCTTGCCAGTCTGGACCTGGTGGGCGAGTTTCTGGAGGAAGAACAGAAGAAGGACAGCCGGACCAAACAACGGCTGCGTTCGCTCATTGACAAACTAGACAGCATTTAGGCTCCCTGCGCTGCGCGTGATAGACGGCTGAGTCTTGAGCCAACACCCATGAAATGGGAGCGGAGTGCAGGCTGCAACTGCAGGGTCGCCTCGAGCGAAGTGCATGAGCAGTCTGCCGAAGCACCCTCTTAAACGCTGGGTCAGAGACTCACGGCATACACGCCATTGTGCGGGGATTTATTTTGTCCGGTCAGGGACCGGTTTCTGGCCACAAGTTGTTGTTGACGGCCACCGGACGCTGACTGGAGAATGGAGGAATCGTGTTAGCTCACATACCGAGTTCGTACTCGTTGATATTGACCATTGGTCTGGTCCTAGCACTGGCCGCGCTCGGGTTCATGCTCGGGTTCCTGATGAGCCGCCGGTTCGCCCGGGCGAGTCTCGCCGGCTACGCCAGCCAGGCGAAGGCCCTGCTGGCGAGCGCGCAGGCCCAGGCCGAAGAACTCCGGCAGAAGGCCGAGGCCAAAACCCGGGAGGAATGGCACCAGGAAAAGCTGAAGTTCGAGGCCGAGACCGGCAATCGCCGCAAGGAACAGGACCGTATGATGCGGCGCCAGACCGAGCGGGAGATCACCCTAGAGAAACGCAGCGGCGTGCTCGCGCAGAAAGAAGCTGACCTGATCCGACGTGAGCGCGAACTGCTCTCGCGCGAGAAGATCAGCAAGGCCAAAAGCGAGCGGCTGGACCAATTGATCAACCAGCAGAACGAGAAGTTGGAGAAAGTTGCCAACCTGAGCTGCGAGGACGCGCGGAAAGAGCTGATGCGGAACCTGGAGAACGAGGCCCGGCTAGAAGCCGCAATCACGATCAAGGAAATCAAGGATCACGCGAAACTCCAGGCCGAGGTCCAGGCCAAGGAAATCCTGGTCTCGGCGATCCAGCGTTGCGCACTGTCGCATGCGGCGGAGACCACGGTATCGGTCGTCTACCTGCCGTCGGACGAACTCAAGGGCCGGATTATCGGCCGGGAGGGAAGGAACATCCGGACCTTTGAAACGCTGACCGGCGTGGAGGTGATGATCGACGATACACCGGGGGCAATCATCATTTCCGGTTTCGACCCGGTCCGCCGCGAGGTGGCGAAACTGGCGATGGAGAAACTGATTGCCGACGGTCGGATTCACCCGGCGCGCATTGAGGAACTGGTCGCCAAGACCAAGACCGAAATGGACGACATCATCAAGGCCGCGGGCGAGGCCGTGGTCCTGGAACTGGGCATCGTCGGCATCAACCCGGAACTCGTCAGCCTGCTGGGGCGGCTGCAATTCCGCACGAGCTTCGGTCAGAACGTGCTGCTGCACTCCCGCGAGGTGGCGCACCTGGCGGCCCTGATGGCGCAGGAACTCGACCTCTCGGCCGCAATCGCCCGCCGGGCCGGCGTACTGCACGACATCGGCAAGGCGGCCGACCAGTCCCAGGAAGGTACCCATGCGGCGATCGGCGCGGACATGGCGCTGCGCTTCGGGGAAGAGGAGGCGGTCGTGAACGCGGTTGCCGCCCACCACGAGGAGGTCGCATTCGCCAGCCCTTACGCATTTCTGGTCGCGGCTGCGGACAGCGTGTCGGCATCGCGGCCGGGCGCGCGACGGGAGAGCTTCGACGCCTACATCAAGCGCGTGGAGAACCTCGAGGCGATTGCCTCGTCGTTCCCCGGGGTGGGGAAGGCGTATGCGATTCAGGCCGGGCGGGAGGTGCGGGTGCTGGTCGAACCGGAATCAGTGGACGACAGCGGCGCCAAGGACCTGGCGGGCCGGGTCGCGAGCCAGATTCAGCGCGAACTGAAGTACCCCGGTCAGATCAAGGTCATGGTCGTGCGCGAGGTGCGCGCGATCGACTATGCGCGATGAGGAGAGCAGCCGACCGGTCTGACCGGACCGGCCGGTCAGACCGGCTGCGGATTCTGTTTCTCGGCGACATCTGTGCCAAACCGGGTCGCGAGGCCGTGGTTCGGATGGTGCCGGACCTGCGCCGGGAGCTGGGCCTGGATTTCGTGATTGCCAACGCCGAGAACAGTGCGTCCGGGTACGGCATCACGCCCGCGATTGCCCGGGAACTGCTCGCTGCGGATATCGATTGTCTGACCCTGGGCGACCATTTTCTCGACCGCAAGGAAGTTGCCGGGTATCTCGACGAGGAGGCGCGGGTGCTCCGTCCGTTGAACTACGTGTCGCAGCTCCCGGACGGTCAGCCGGGTGCACCCGGCAAGGGCATCGGGTTGTATCCGGTCGGGAATGCGAAAGTCGGGGTGCTGAGCCTGCTGGCCCGGACGTTCATGAAGCCGGTCGATTCGCCGTTTGAGCGCGTCGGGCCGGGAATCGAGCGACTCCTTCGGGAGACGAAGGTGATCATCGTGGACTTCCATGGCGAAGCAACCGCCGAGAAGCTGTGCATGGATTGGTTTCTGGACGGGCGGGTATCCGCGGTCCTGGGCACGCACACGCACGTGGCGACTGCGGACGAACGGATTCTGCCCAATGGCACCGCCTGCATTACCGATGTCGGCATGTGCGGCGGCATGGATTCGGTGCTGGGGATGCGCCCGGACACCGCAATCCGGCGGATGATGCTCTCGATTCCGCTGCGGCTCGAACCGTCCCGGAAGAACGTTCGGCTTAACGGCGTGGTTCTGGAAATCGATCCGGCAAGCGGCCGAGCCAAGTCAATCCGCAGGCTGGATGTCGCCGATGAACCGCCGGTCCGGGAACCCGATTCCGCAGGCCAGAGTCAAAAGGAGTGAACGTGCGGCCGGGATTTGATGACATTATCCAATTCTTCGACGAGGTCGAATCGCTGATGGCCAGTTTCTGGGAGTTTCATTTTCCCTCGGCGGTGATGACCTGGAGTCCGGCAACCGACGTCTTCCTGGCCGGGGAGGAAGTCTACATAATCGTTGAGTTGCCTGGAATTCTGCGCCGGGACCTGAAGGTAGCCGTGTCGCCGGTGCTGGTCGAAGTGAGTGGGATGCGCCGGACGCCGCGCTATTTCGGGCGGGGCACGAGTTTTTATGAACTCGAGATTCCTCACGGCGTGTTTCGGAAGCGCATTGCGCTGCCCTGCCGGGTCGAGCCCCGGCGGCTGAAGGTGGCGCTGAAGGACGGACTCTTGACGCTGCGCCTGCCGCGCGCCAAAGTCCAGCCCATGCTGGAAGACAAGAAAGGCAGATAGGAATGGCGGAGACGATTACTACCGAATCCAAGGATGCGAGGATACCCGAGATTCTGCCGGTCCTGCCGATTCGCAACGGCGTGTTGTTCCCGAACCTGGTTTCGCCGCTGGTCATCACGACCCAGCGCTCGCTGAAACTCGTGGACGAGGCACTGTCCGGGGACAAGCTGATTTGCGCGGTCTCGCAGCGGAATCCGGAGGTTGAGGACGCGGGCAAGGACGAGTTGTACCCGATGGGCACGGTCTGCCTGATTCTCAAGATGCTGCGCTTTCCGGACGGGACGATGCGGTTGCTGGTGCAGGGCGTGAAGCGCGCGCGCGTGAAGGAGTTCGTCGCGGAACAGCCGTACCTGAAGGCGTTGCTTGAACCGCTGGACGAGAATGAAACCAAGGACATGTCGGTCGTGGCCCTGATGCGCAACGTCGTGACCATGTTCAACCAGCTCGCGGAAATGGCCCCTTACCTGCCCGAAGAGCTGACCACGGTGGCCCTGAACATCGAGAGCCCGGGTCGGCTGGCGGATTTCGTGGCGAGCTACGTCAACTTCGACGTAATCGAGAAGGAAAGACTGCTCGAGACCCAGAACACCAAGGAACGGCTGATGCAACTGGTCCCGCTCCTGAGCAAGGAAATCTCCATCCTGGAGCTGGGCGCTAAGATTCGGGACCGGGCCAAGGGAGAAATCGATAAGAGCCAGCGCGAGTATTACCTCCGCGAGCAGCTCAAGGCGATTCAGAAAGAGCTGGGCGAAGTTGATGAGCGGGCGAACGAGGTGAACGAGCTGAAGGAGAAGATTGAGAAGGCCGGGATGCCCGACAACGTCAAGGAAGTAGCGGTAAAAGAACTGGAGCGGCTGGGCCGGATGCCAATGGCCGCGGCGGAGTATACGGTTGCGCGGACCTACCTGGACTGGCTGATTCTCCTGCCTTGGGCGAAATCGAGCGAAGACAACCTCGACATCCGGCGGGCCAAGCGAATCCTGGACGAGGACCACTACAATCTGAAGAACGTCAAGGAACGGATGCTCGAATACTTGGCGGTAAAGAAACTGCGCAAGGACTCGAAGGGGCCGGTAATCTGTCTGGTCGGGCCGCCCGGAGTGGGGAAGACTTCGCTCGGGCGCTCGATTGCGCGGGCCCTGGGCCGGAAGTTCGTCCGGTTTTCGCTGGGTGGAATCCGGGATGAAGCCGAGATTCGCGGACACCGCCGGACCTACGTCGGCGCGCTGCCCGGTCGAATCCTGCAGGGTATCCGGAACGCCGGGACCAACAACCCGGTCTTCATGCTTGACGAGATTGACAAGGTCGGCGCGGATTTCCGGGGCGACCCTTCGTCGGCGCTGCTCGAAGTCCTGGACCCGGAACAGAACTTCGCGTTTTCGGACCATTACTTGGAAGTCGCGTTCGACCTGTCCAAGGTAATGTTCATCACGACCGCGAACATGGTTGACACAATTATCCCGGCGCTGCGCGACCGGATGGAGACCATCGAACTGCCGGGCTATATCGAAGAGGAGAAGCTGGAGATTGCCCGGCATTTCCTGATTCCGCGGCAGGTGAAAGAGGCCGGCCTGAGCCCGGACAATCTGAAGTTCTCGGCCCCGGCCCTGACGCTGATCGTCAAGGACTACACGCGGGAAGCCGGGGTGCGGAATCTGGAGCGGGAACTCGGTTCGATTGCGCGCAAGGTGGCGCGGCGGTTTGCCGAGAATCACCCTGAATCGGTGCTCATCACCCCAAAGGACGTTCGGCGCCATCTCGGGCCCAAGAAGTTCTTCTCCGAGGTCGCGGCGCGCAAGGGAATGGTCGGGGTTTCGACCGGGCTCTCGGTGACGCCCTATGGCGGCGAAATCCTGTTTGTCGAGTCAACCAAGATG
>Ga0209777_10004655_pt1 | contig 16115 bp, 13 predicted proteins | sample FrelakmetHBP12HB_FD_187147 | JGI IMG/M metagenome (GOLD analysis project Ga0209777, IMG submission 187147) | Freshwater lake sediment microbial communities from the University of Notre Dame, USA, for methane emissions studies -HBP12 HB (SPAdes)... | ecosystem: Environmental > Aquatic >...
CGATTTCATTAAAAAAGTCACTTCAGTATATGATGATCTGAGCAGTGATTGATTTAGAGTCTTGGCAATAGCAATCAAGGATCTCGGTGATAAAGAGATAAGGAGTATCAAGGAAGAGGAACAGAAAATGATATTGGTAGGTATGCTTGCTTTTTATGATCCGCCTAAGCGCAGCGTCAAGGAAGCATTGATCGCTATGGAGAACCATGGAATTAAAATCAAAATTCTGACGTGAGATAGCCCTTTGGTTACCAAAAAAATATGTGAAGAGTTGGATATCCCTATAGAAGGTATCATGTCATGAGAATATCTGGATCTGAATGTATTGGAAGATGATGCGCTTGCGGCCAAAGTCAGGGAAACGAATATTTTTGCCAGATTGTCGCCAAGTCAAAAAGATAGGATAATCATGGTACTCAGAAAACAATGATTCGTTGTAGGATATTTGTGAGATGGTATCAATGATGCACCTTCACTCAAAAGCGCTGATGTCGGAATCTCTGTAAGCAATGCTGTAGACGTAGCCAAAGAAGCTGCAGACATCATCCTGGTAAGGAAATGACTCAAGGAACTTCTCGATGGAGTGATAGAAGGAAGAAAGACATTCGGAAATACTATGAAGTACATGATGATGTGATTGAGTTCCAATTTCGGGAATATGTTCAGTATGATAGGAGCGGTTCTGTTCTTGCCGTTTTTTCCTATGTTGCCAAGCCAGATCCTGCTCAATAACTTCCTCTATGATCTCTCGCAGATTTCGTTGCCTACGGATCATGTGGATGAGGAATATATCAGGAAACCTAAACATCGGAATATAAAATTTATCAGGAACTTCATGCTCACTTTCTGACCTATCAGCTCTGTTTTTGACTTCCTGACGTTCTATTTCCTATTTGCCGTATTTCATTTCAAAGGTTCCATGTTCCAGACATGATGGTTTATAGAATCGTTGGCCACGCAGATATTCGTCATTTATGTCATTAGAACCAGAAGGATTCCTTTCTGGAAATCCTGACCAAGCAAACGGTTATTGACGACTACGTTCGGCATGGTGCTACTAGGATTCATCTTCACACTGCCGTTGTTAGGTCCTATCTTCGGCTTTACCTTCATGCCTGCATATGCATATCTTACCATTCTAGGCTTGGTGCTTGTCTATCTTGTTCTCGTTGAAATCGTGAAGTACTTTTTCTATAAAAGGCTGTACAAATCCTCTGACTCATAATTTTATTTATATTCTATATCCATGAAAATAGCTTCTCGAAACGTCAATGGAATCCGTGCCGTCACCGGCAAGTGATTTTATAATCGGGTCAAAAAAGAGAATCCTGACATCATCTGTTTACAAGAAGTAAAGTCATTTGAAAGACAATTACCTCCAGATTTCCGTTATCATATGACTGATTATAATCGGATCCGGCATGCATGAGAGAAACCATGATATTCCGGTGTAGCTACGTTGTATAAAAAAGATTTGAAGTTTATTTCGTGAACATCCAGATTTGATGATGTGGAACATTTCCATGAGGAAGGCAGGGTAGTCGAGACGAAGTTCCAGGATTTCACGTTATTGAATTTATACTTTCCTAACTGAGGTGAAAGAGCTGACGGAACAGAAATGTTGAGTTATAAATTGAAATTCTATGAACATTTTCTTCACTACATCAATAAACTCAGAGATAAATGAGAAAAAATCATTACCTGCGGCGATTTCAATATCTGCCATAAGGAAATAGATATAGCCAGACCGAAAGAAAACGAAAATTCCATCTGATTCCTTCCTATCGAAAGAGCTGAATTGGATAAACTGGAAGAAAATGACTATGTAGATGTTTTCAGACATTTCTATCCTGATAAAAAAGATCAATATACGTGGCGAAGCCATCGGGCAGGTTCAAGAGCAAGGAACGTCTGATGGAGACTTGATTACTTCCGGGTATCCAAAAACGTCATCAAACATATCAAAAAAATCACCCACGAAACTGCTGTAGAGTGATCTGACCATTGTCCAATTGTTTTGGACTTAAATTTCTAATACATTATCTTCATATTTTCAATACTGATTTGATTCGCTGGAAAAAAAGGAATCAGGTGTTTGATGTTGGTGAACCTCCTGTGAGATAGTCAGAATAGGTTGTATTATTGAAGGTACATTTGGAATAGGTAAATGATCCTTTTAATGTTCCGTTCACGCACGCTCTGATCTGTACGTCACAAGGAAGATTGATGAATCCGCGTGGAGCTTTGTATGCTTTGATAAATTGTCCGTGCTTAATTTTCTGTCCTCGAGGAGTCGTACAATTCGCTTTATTCGGTAAAGGGCTTTCAGTAACTCCTGGTGTATTGGTTACTGGTGAATTTGTCGTTCATCGTGTAGTTGCTGGTGTTTCTGTAGTATTGATTTTTCCTTCCGTATTAAATTCTGCTCATGAATTTACCGGAGCTGTCGGCTGGATATATTCGTTGAGTACTTTTTGATTGTAAGAGATTACTTCAGCTTTCGTATATACATATATTACATCTTCTTTACATGAACGTTGAGTGAATGTTCCTCCAAGCACTCCATCAGTACAAACTCTTTTTTCTATATTACAGATAGTGTTTACATCTGTTCTTTGTTCGTATGCTAGGACAAAATCCTTGTTTTTCACTTCTTCTTTCCAAGGAGTGATACAATCCAAGGATCCTGTATTGATGGTTCCTGTTTTTTGAGCTATCTGTCCTGTACTCATTGTTCAGCTGTAGAGTTGTCCTGTTTGTGTATTCCCAATAACCTGTGCAACTTCATTAGGATTAATGAGATTATCCATTGTTTCTGTATTGGTACCTGTTGTGGTTCCTGTATTTATCTGTCCTTGATATGTTTGTTGTCCTCATTCATCCTGGAATAGATAATCCCATTGTTGATTAGCTGCATTATGAACAAAAACTTCGTCTGTATTTCGTACGAATTGAATTTCTGTAGTCTTTGTGGTATCTTTTTGGAAAATCATGACCATCGCGAAAAAAAGAAGGACAAGCGTGGTTCCTGTTTTCTTCATAGTATCCTTACTGATTTTTTTGAGATGTTTTCTGATGTGTTTCATGTTTTTTTTGCCTATTTTTAAAGCATCTCAATTATATTCCAAAAAAAAATCCTGTCAATTTTCATTAACAGAATTATTTGACTTTTCTTATATATATTATCTACTTATTGTACCGGATCCAAGACATTCATCATCCTTATATGCAACTATGGTCTGACCTGGGGCTATTGCCCATTGTTTTTCTTTGAAAGTAACTACTATATCTTTGTTTTTATTTATTTTCAGAGTAGCAGGCTGTGGTTCTTGTCTGTATCTTATTTTTGCAGTTATTTTCATCGGCAATTTCGATGGTTTTCCGATCCAATGCCATCATGTAGTCGTAATCGTCTTACCGAATAATGCTTTATTTTCTTTTTCACCTACTACTACTATATTATGTTTTACATCGGTCTTGATGACATACGCTTTGAAGGGGAGATTGAGTCCGTGTCTTTGTCATATGGTAAAAAAATACGCTCATTCGTGTTCGCCGACATTTTTTCATTTTGTATCTACTATATTACCTTCTTTTTTAGGAAGTTTTTTGAGCAAAAAATCTTTGATAGGTATATTTCCGATAAAACATAATCACTGGCTATCCTTGCGTGCAGCATTCGGTAATCATATTTTCTTCGCTAATGCTCTGATTTCCGGTTTCGTATATCCTCAGATAGGAAATAATGATTTAGAAAGCTGGTATTGATTGAGTCCTGCAAGGAAATAGGATTGATCTTTGTTGTAATCCACTCATCTGAGTAACGTATATTCTTTTTTATTGGATTCTATTCTTGCATAATGTCCTGTAGCAATATAATCGAATCATAAATCCATCGCTTTCTGGAGAAAAACGTCGAATTTGATCAGTGAATTACATAATACATCAGGATTCGGTGTTATTCCTTGCTGATATCCGTTATAGATGTATTCAATAATCTTTTCGTTGTATTCTTTCTGGAGATCAAAGGAGATAATCTCTATTCATAAAAATTTAGAAACTTTTATAGCTTCCTCTGCATCGGTATATGTCGTACAATTTCCTGTGTCAGAGACATAATTTTTCATGAATCCCGCTACGACGTCATATCATTGCTGTTTCAGAAGATACGCAGCGATGGCGGAATCCACTCCTCATGACATTCAGACTAGAACTTTTTTCAAAATGCTAAATGCTAAATGCTAAATGCTAAATGCTAAATGCTAAATGCATGTTTATATATTATATAATTTTTTTCAATAAGAAAACTCTGCCCGGAGGCAGAGTATTCATTTTTTTTTGTTTTTAAAAAGACTATTTCTTTTTAGCCTTTTTAGCTGGTTTTTTCTTAGCAACTTTTTTAACTGCTTTCTTAACAACTTTTTTAGCTGCCTTTTTTTTCTTTGCTACCATTTGCGGTATATAATAAGAGATAAAATGCCAGGTAGAAATTTAACTTTTAACAGTTAAATTTTCCTTGCTACAATTTTTATATGTAAGGAAATAAAAAAAGCAAATACAATCACACTTTTTTTCAAAAAATGAAAAGTGAATGTTATGGCTTCTCACCTAATGATTCTTTATGTCTAAAAAAATGTAGTTTACATATTCAATTAAATATGTAAATTATGTTATAGTTTTGAATTTTTTTTGAGGAAGTACCACATCTTTCTCATGGAAATTGTAATGTAGACAAAAAATTAGTTTATATGAGAAATACGGCATATGAAGCCATAAAAAAAGCATTATCCTGGTTTATATTCTATGAAAATATCTTGTAATGCTGTTTTTCTGATTTTCTCTGAATCATCACATATGAATTTTTTAAAATTCCTATTCAGCTGCGCTGGATAAAAACGACGTTAAAATCTCTTTTTTGAGATTTTCGGCGTCTTATTTTATTATGCATGTATCATGAATGCATTCAATTTTGTTTTTTTTACAAAAATCAATCGCTTTGTCACTTTGCGCTCATGGTTGCATCCAAACATTTTTAATTTTTAATACTTTCACATCTTCCAAAACTTTTTCTGTGACTGCTGGTTGAGTAACAAAAATCACTGCATTAATCTTTTCTTTGATGTCAGAGAGGGTAGGGTATACCTTGCTTCTCAATATCTCTTTCTCAGTAGGATTGATAGGTACTGCTTTGTATCCTGCATCCAATAAATCCTTGAAAACCTTATATCCGTATTTATCTTCATTGCTGGATGCACCGACGACAGCGTAGAGAAAATTCTTATCGATCATATTATTAGATAACTTCTAAAAATCTGCATTCGATTTTTCTAACTCAGAATTTCGGATTGTGGAACTTCACGATGGCTAGATGATTCCATATTTCCAATACATATCATGTTCAAAATAATTTATGTCTGACGACATCACCTTCGTTGATATCCGGACCGCGTGATGGATCCGTATCTCATCAGAGATCAAATTTCTTGATCAAGTCTGCGGGTATCTCATCCAAAAATCTGCTTGGCGGATTCATTTTCGTCTGTCATCGCGTCATCCTGCTATGTGCGTGAGAGAGAAACAAAACATCCTTGGCTCTCGTCATAGCTACATACATCAATCTGCGTTCTTCTTCCAGAAGTTTCGGTTCCATCATTGCGTTCGACAACGGAAACATATTATCTTCGAGTCCTGCAACGAATACCACAGGGAATTCCAATCCCTTGCTTGAGTGTACGGTCATCAATTTCACCGCATCGATATCTCCGTGTTCGTTTTCTGAAATATCTGATAACAATGCCACCTCTTCCAAGAATTGTCTGAGCGTCTCTTCACCGGTTTCCACATATTTTTCCGCCATATTGATCAACTGTCCGATGTTTTCATATTTTTCATCGGCCTGGATATCTCATCATTCCTCTTTGACCAAATATTCCCTGTATTTTATCTTTTTCACTAATTTTTCTAATACTTCAGCCGGCCTGTTCTCCGGTATATATTTTTTAAGCTCCTTGATAGCTGCCATAAATTCCTGGATTCATTTTTTCGCTATCGGTGTGACTTTGATATTGGATGATTCTTTGATTGTTTTTTCAAGGATATCGAACAATGAGGTATCTTGAATCATTGCTTGCTCTTCGAGATGCTCGATCGTTGTCTTTCAGATTTTTCTGTTGGGTGTATTGAGTATTCTTTTAAGGGAAACATTATCTACGGGATTGAGCAGATATCTGACATAAGAAATAACGTCTTTGATTTCTTTTCTTTCGAAGAATTTGAAAGCTCAAAACACTTTATATGGTATTCCTTCTTGAATAAAGAGCTGTTCAAAAGGTGAGGACTGAGCATTAGTTCTGTATAATATCGCTATCGATCATCGGGATTTTATCTTATTTCATTCTTTCATCTTTTTGATGAGATCGATAATGTTCGCCGCTTCATCCATTTCGCTTCCGTGAGAAAAAATAGTGATCTTATCATCACCGGTCCTGTGCGGAATAATCTCTTTCTGATATTGATTTACGTTATTTTTGATGATATGATTGCTTGCATGAACGATGTGCGGTTTGCTGCGATAATTGATCTGTAATTTGAACATCTGGATATCCGGCCGGTATCTTTTTACATTCAAAAAGTTTTCCATCATCGCTCATCTTCGGCCGTAAATGCTTTGGAAGTCATCTCCGATAAGTGTGATGTTACCTTCTGGTCCAGAAAGCATTCTCATCAGCTCAAATTGGATCCGGTTCGTATCCTGAGCTTCATCTACTAATATATAGGTGAATTTATTCTGCCATTTGTTTAATATCTCTTTATCTTTTTTGAAAAGCATGTAGGGGAGTAGGAGTAGATCGTCAAAATCAAGCGAATTGGATTTTTCAAGTTCTTTCTGATATTGTTCGTAGACCTTGTACATCGTCTGATCGTAATCATTCTTGATATTCTTGCTGGCGCTCTGAGGATCCAATCAAAGATTTTTCTGGCTGGAGATGAAATTCCTCGCTTCAGGGACTTTGAATATCTCTTGCAGATTAAGTTTTTTCAATACATCCTTGAGTACGGATTGCGATTCATATGTATCGAAGATTCAGAAGTTTTTCGTATACTTCATTCCGAGCTTTTCTATATCTTCTTTGAGTATTTTTAAAAATATGCTATGGAACGTTCCTATCCGTTTTAATGAAGCAGCGGTATGAAAATGCTGTGGTGTGAGCACTTCGTCATTGCTTTTGATGCTTTCGAGAAAATCGTCAATACTAGTTTCAGGTTGAAGGTTGAAGGTTGCAGGTTTTCTTGCTTCCTGCTCCTTGCTCCTTTTTTCTGTCGAAATATCCTTGGAAATCTTAACAAGTCTCTCTTTCATCTCGTTAGCAGCTTTGTTGGTGAAGGTGACTGCCAAAATCCTGGTAATAGGAATATGCTTGCCTCGTACGAGATAGGCTATCTTATAGGTGAGGACTCTTGTCTTTCAACTCCCTGCTCCAGCTATTATTAAAGATGAAGTTTCGGTGTAAATACATGCTTTTGTCTGTTCTTCGTTCAGTTGTGTCGCTATATATGCTTTGATATCCATTTCTGCGGTTAAAATAAAAAATCTGACTGCTGTTTTTGTACTGAAAACATTTCCTGTTTCAATTTGATTATTATTATTCCTTTTACATATAAAAAAACTCCCGGAAAATACTCCGGGAATTATGATATTGGTAATATTATTTTTCCAAAATGATCGCTGCGATGTCAGGGAAATGCTCTGTATAATCGCCGAAAATTTGAATGCCGAATGCATCGGTAGGAAGCTTGTCCCAAGTAATCTTTTCTTTCCATCCTGCGCCGGAATATGATCCGAAGCTCATAGGCGATGAGTGGATTTCGGTAAATGATGCCCATGGACGAATCAGTTTGTCCTTTACTTCCATCGGTTCTGCATGCATATAGTCGTGTTTCAAATGCGGCACTATACATATAGGGAAATCGCCTGCAATTCCTCCGCCCATTTGTAAGAAGGCAATGGATGAATCCTTGGTATTATCCACATACCATTCTGCTAAATGATGCATGTAAGCAAAGCCATGTTTGATGATTGACATATTGATAGGATTTTTGAGTTTGTACTTAGAGAGCAGTGGATGATCCCCATCGTAACATGCATGAGTAAAAATATTCCCCATCGTGCTATCTTCTGCTCCTGGTACATAGACAGGAATTTTGTATTTCCATGCTTGATATAACCAACAATCATCTTCGTTTGCTTTCGGATCTTTCTTTATCAGATTTTGTGCTAATAACTGGTAAAAAAATTCATGCCATAAATAACTTTTGTGTTCTTTTTCTGCCTTACGCCATAGTTTTTCCAGTTTTGGTAGAATTTTTCTTACTGATTCATCTTCTGGCAAAAACGTATCAGTAATCCGTCGTAATCCTGCCTCACGGAGTTCGTTTTCTTCTTTGGGAGTAAGCTCCATGTAGCCGGGAATATTTGCATAGTGACGATGCGCTACATAACGATACAAGCTTTCTTCCATATTAGCTCCTGTTACTGATATTCCATGAAGTTTGCCTGCGCGTATAAGTTCACTAATAACTATTCCCATTTCAAATGAAGAACCAGCGCCTCCCATAGAAAGAAATAGTTTTCCACCTCTTTTTAAAAATTTTCTTAACCATAATCCAGCATCTATAGTTTTTCCACCGTTACAATGGCGTTTGGTGTAAACCAAAAAGTTAGTTATAGGTGTATTTGGATCCGGCTTGTAATTTCTTTCTCCTTGTATGATTTTTTTTTGTAAATCAGGAGATAATTTTTTAATTTTTGTCATAATTTTGTTTTAAGAACGGTTTCTATTTAGATTTTTTATTTTATGAAACTTTGTATACCTATTTTATATGTTAAGTCAATACTTGTATTTTGGCTTGTATCTAACAATATTAAAATCTATTGAAAAAAAACAGGAAATAATTACATATAAAAAAATGCAAATTCCTCATGTGATTTGCATTTGGGTTAACCGACCAGGAGCCTGTTTTTTAGGCTCCTTTTTTTTAAATATTCTTCTATTCGATCATTCCCTTTATATCCGATAAATGCTTAAATAAACTTTCTTTTTCTTTATCAGTCGGCTGCATATCTTTTTCTGTATATTTCTGTCTAAGATCCCATAATTCTCTTTTCAATTTCTCTATTTTCTCATCTACTTTATTATATTCCTTTTTATCTATTACATCTATTTGTCTTTCGATGAATGTTCGATAATTATCTACTGCTTCGGTCACTGTTGTAAAACAAGCTGTCCAAGGATTTACCGTTCTAGAAAACTCAGCTTCTATAGAAGCTTTTGCTCAGTCGATTATTTCTTTCATTTCATTTATCAAATCTCTCACTTTGGGAGAGAGTTCTGTAATATTTATATTCATAGAGTTTAGTTCTGAAAATAAATTATTCTTTTACTACTAATTTGTCCTTATATTGCTCATATATCTCTTTGATGTCTTCCGGAGTCTCATAGTTTGGAAAGAGTGTCTGGTTAAGTTCGATCTCTGTCGTTATTTGGTCAGCGATTGTATTGTTGGTTTCAATCAGATGATTGATGATTTTTTTATCTATTCCATTATGTTCCAAAATCTCCCTGATTTCCTCTTCCGTCATGATATGAAATTGTCATTTTGGTTTTCTTCTGTTTTCATCGTAAATTTTAAATCAATCCTTGATGGCGAGCGCCACTTCCCGTGCTTGTTTATCTGTTTTGGAGGGATAGAAGTAATTATTGTTCACTACACAAGCCATCTGCTCTTTTTCCGCTAACGCCAAGAGCAGTTCGTTCACTTTTTTGGATTCATTTGTTTCGTTATAGTCTTGTGCTATGATTTCCAGATAGACGTTGTCTTTTCCTATCGTATCCTGGATGAGGTGAATGATTTCAATTATTTTAGATTCTTTCTCATCGAGCGCAATCATCTTGCCTATCCGTGAATTTGCTCATCCAAACAGACAAATAATCTCTCTTCAGAATCTTTTCAACGCTTGGAGATCTATCTTCGGCTTGCCTTTGATCCCTTCCTTGTTGGCGAATGACGTCAATTCCATGAGTGATTGATATCCTTCTTTGTTTTTTGCTATGATGACGATGTTTCAGATCTGTTGCTCGGACAACTGGGAATTGATATCCATAACGAATCCAAGCTCTACCCCTATGATAGGTTTGATGCCTGCATCCTTGGCTAATTGGTAAAACTTAATGGCTCCATACATACCATTATAATCGGTGATGGCGATGGCATCCATTCAGAGTTCTTTAGCTTTGTTGACGATGGCCGCTGGTTTGCCTATCGCTTCGAGGAAGGAAAAGGTGCTGTGGCCATGCAAGTGAGTAAACATGTGTAAATAGCGTAAGTAGCGTAAATATGTATATAGAGTAGCAGGAGTGTATTTTTTTGTTTTGGGGTTTCAACGGTAAATGGAGAAAATCAGATTTTGTGATTGAAAAAACGAGGCTTTTTGGTATAGTGTAAACACTTTATTTTTGTCGTAATTGAAATGTTTAAGAAGATAGTGATAGGAATGTTTTTGCTCTGCGGATTTTGTGCTTTTACATCTGCGGCTTCATGGAATTTGCCTGGCATAACTATCGTTACTCGTGCCCAATGGTGAGCTAATGAAACCTGGAGATATTCTCCTACTTCAAAAACTGAAAGAGATGCTATCAACCAGCAACAAACAGATAATGAAGCTGGTCAGCTTACAGAAACTGTCTATCAAGGACAGATGGCGACCGATTATCTTCTTGAAACAACGCCTGATGAACAAGTCGTAAATGAATATCGCGAATCATCAAGCGGTAATTTTCTTAAATGGCCGGAAAGCATTCATACAAATAAATCTAAGATTATCATCCATCATACTGCTGATGATTATTCCGCTTTGCTTACGTGAGGGACTTGAGCAGCAATCCAGGAGATGCAGGCTATCTATAAATATCATACGCTCACCAAATGACGAGGTGATATCTGATATAATTTTGTCATTGATCCGTTTGGAAATATCTACGAGGGAAGAGCATGATGAGCATGAGTGGTATGAGCACAAACCGCTTGGAATAATACGCCGAGCGTATGAATTTCCTTGATGGGAAATTTCAATATCCAAACACCTACGGACGCAGCACTTAAATCACTGGTAAAACTCACCACGGCTTTGGCAAGAAAATACAAGATCAACCCTAAAGCTACTACTACGTATTTCAAAAAATCAGATACGGTACCGTATCTTCAAGCATATCAGAATTATACGATAGCAGGACATAGGGACGCATGAGTGACTTCCTGCCCAGGAACTAATCTTTATAATTTACTGCCTGAAATCAGGGATCAGGTCAGTGAAAATCTTACTACCTATACATTGGTAAGTAGTACCCATAAAATCGTTCCATCGCCTTCTATAAATAGATGAATTACCGTGGATGGACGATATTATTCTGACAACAATACAGATACTTTTGCGCTTCCTATCAGATGGACAGGAGTGAAATCATGTACAACGACAGATACCACTATCACTATCAATTCTTGTACGTCAAAAAACAATCAATTACTCATTTCATTGACGAAAAAATGAACGAGCGGGCTCAAAACCATCAGTGCTGTTACTTCTTCAGGAACAAAAACATTTTCCATGAACCTTATCCGGCAAGAAGATTTCGCGAGTATCGCCAATCAGTTGAAACAAGACTATATGACCACGAGATGAATCACCGCTTCATCACAAAGCATCAATAAGATAACATCAAAAATCACTGTATCTGATATCAAAACCTTGATGCAGTGACCGTTAAATATTCTGCTCTATGAATTGAGTACAAGTTTCCCAAGATATGAAATTTCTTGTGACGGATGATGCAGTATCCAGGCTGATGATAAAACCTATACGGATACCAAACCTATTGTAGAAACAAGCAACGGATTCGTCTATCTTACGCTTCCAACGTTTGAAAATCCTTTAGAGATTAAACTTCTTGAAATATCTTCATTGAGCGGAGGACTTGTCCATGTAAATAACTATACGAGAAAATCATATGGAGGCACTCCATGGAATACTTTCAGAGGATCATTGATCTGGAAAAAAGACACGATTAAAAATCTTGCTGCAGGCAAAATATTGTATCAAGCAGTGGTCATCAACAAAACATCATTTAATAACTATATGAAAGGTATCGCTGAAACGAGCGACAGCGACAATATAGAAAAACAAACATTAGTCTTATTGCTTGCAAAGATGTATACTTTGTTTTATATCAACGGGCAGAATTCACATCCGTCCATTCCTGCAGGAGCTAGCTATCAAGCGATAGATAATCCCGATATGTTCCAGAAATACGTGTGAGCTGGACGAGAAAAAACTTCTAAAATGTCTTCGAGCTTATTGGCTGACATCCAGAATAAGGTCGTCATGTATGATGGCTATGTACCTATCTTGCCGTATTTCAGCTGTTCTGCAGGATTCACGCGATCAGCGAAAGAGAAATGGTGATGGAATGACACGCCGTATCTGCAATCCAAATTGGATTTTGCTGCGTGCTTTGATTTCAATGGGCACGGTGTCGGACTCAGCGGAAAATGAGCGCAATATCTTGCAGAAAAATGATGGACCATGGAACAGATATTGCAGTATTATTATCCTGGCGTTGAATTAGTTACTATGAAATAAATATTTATTTTTTCTTTTCTTCTCGTGTACAAAAAAATCCTTCATACCTTATTCCAATGAAACGCTGATCAGGCATGCGAGCATATCCTTGGACTCTATGACAAGAAAGGTTTTTGTATCGTGGATTATCTGTATTTCGCTAATATCGCTGCCAAGAAACTTTTTGATGTCCATCATATAGCTTACCCTGTAGAAGATTTCCATGCAGCATTGCTTGCTGATTATAAGCATATGAATATCCAGGGCATTTATCCTGTATATCAACAAGCTATTCTCGATGCTGATGTTGTTCTACCTGATGGGATTGCTTTACAGCTCTTCTATTTTCTTGCAAAAAAGAAACGATTAAAAAACTTAAATTGAACTGATTTTTGTCCGTATTTCCTCTCGTATATCAAAGAATATCATCCGGATAAGGATATGAATGTCATTCTCTATGGAACGTATCCGCATCTGTTGGAAAAAACAAAACAATTACTGCTCAAACAAGGATATAATGTCGTCTATGCGCAGGATGGCTATACGAATTTAGACTGGGACAATGTCGACCTTGCTTTAAAGTGAAGAGATAAGGATATCAATGTCTTATTAGTTGCCAGGACGACCCCTATATATCCTATTCAAGAAATTTGGACGTTTGCCAACAAAGACCATGTTCGTCAGCATAGACTTCTCGTGATGAATCAATGAGGCACTTTTGATTTCTGGGTAGGGGAGCAAAAAAGGGCTCCTAAACTTATAAGAACGCTTAAATTGGAACGGTTGCGAAGGCTTATTTCCGATCCTAAGAGGAATATCAAGAAAGTGATGTCTACGTTGGCTCTTTTTAGGTATATTTTTTCATATTTGATATTGAAAAAGGGGTAAATATGTATACATAATATGTAACTTAGTAGTTTTTTTGATTTTTTACCACACAGGATAAAAACAATGGGAAAATCTTTTAGGGATTTCCCTCATCTTATTTTACTGTTTTACGCTCTCATTGGATGCATTTAAAAGAAAAAAAATTCCTCTATCTTCCCGAAGAACATGTATTCAATTTTGCTGAGGAAGTGCAGAACGGGATTAAGATAAAAATGTTCGTCGGATTCCAATCCAATAAGTTTTTGGACTTCCAGAAGGATCTGCTTCAGGATTTTGTTGCAGAATTTAAGGATAAAATCAGCGACGAAAACTATGATGTCGATGAGGTAAAAAATAATTTCGAAATAGCTCTCCAGAACTTGAACGTAAAGCTCAAAGCATTTGCTGACAAAGTCCGTGATGTGGATTTTTTCGGCATCAAAGGATACATCCAGCTTGTCATGGACAATATTCTTATGCTTTCCATGATCGGTGATGTGAGTGTGATGATATTCAGAGATGAAAAATTATATTATTCGCTTACCAATTCCCTCAACGACAAATGAAAGATAGATCTATTCTCTGATTTCGTGGAAGGGGATGTAGAAAGCAACGATCAGATACTTTATGTGGGAACCAAGATCTCTGATGTATTCGATCATAGTGATTTCAAAGAAATGGAAAGCGTATTGAAATCAGAAGATACTCATTTGATTAATTTTTTCCAAGAGATTCTCAATGCAAGATTGGACAAAAAATCATTTGGATTTATCTTCCATTATCTCATTACTTGAGCAGCAGTAAAGACTCATGAAGAGTATATTAGCAAGATGAGTGAAAATTCGCTCTTTGGTAAAATCAAAAAGACATTACTAAAAAATAAATACCAAGCAACCGTTGCTGTTCTCAGTGTTTTCATCTTGTTTATGCTGATCAATTTGCTTTCCCAGGTATTGAAATCAAATACTGATACGTTTGTTACTTCTGACGGAGTTACTGTTGATCTTACTATAGAAGATATCAAAAAGGATCTCTTTACATTCCAGAGTATGGACCCGACCTCTGAAGAGAAATCCATCAAATACAATGAAATACTTGCAAAACTTGATGTGCTTCAAAGTAAAGGAAGATGGCTCGAAGATGTGGCACAATTCAGAAAATTATTACAATCAGAATATTATAAAGGATTTAATATCGTCTATGTAAGCAGCTTGACGAAATTCGATGATGCGACGCTTGGCAAGAAAACAAAAATCCTCAGTTTCAATACGTCAGAGACTTCACAGCTCGGTGATATCCAATGACTCTATGTATGGAGAAATATGATTGTTGAGGGAAGCAAGTCTGCACTCGTAGGAGCGCTTGATGACAATATGAGAGGATCGTTAATCACCTATAATCTTCCTTCAACGGATACCATGAAGGGATGTAATCTTAACTTATTGAAAGACGGACTCTATTGTTTCACTAATAATTCAAATATCTATTCTATCAATAAAGAATGAGCTCAGCCCGTGACCACTACCGATACTGAGCCATTCTCAAAGAATATCGCTAGCGTTGTCACCTACGGAAAGGCGAATCTCTATGTTTTCGAGAATAACGTCAGCGCTGCAGGCAATACTACTTTGGTTACCAGATACCGCAATACTTTATGATCGCAAACCATCTATCAAGGAGGACAAAAATATTATCTGGGTGCAAATATGACATGATTTTCTTTCTGATCCGGACTTGCTAATTTCGCTATTGATGGATCATTCTTGGCATGGAATGAAGGTAAACTCTATCAATTCCGAAGAAATCCTCCGACAGCATTTACTCTTGATGTCCGTGAGATCAAATTGCTTGGATGAGACAAGAAAACATTGCAATATTCCAATGATGTGAAAGTGATCAGTTCTATAAATTCAAAATATGTATATCTTTTTGATAGAATAAATCAGACCTTTACCATCTATGATTCTCGTCCAGCAAAAAGTGCTGATCAGTATAATTATAATTATGGACTCTACTATGTCTTTATGTTCAAATTTGATCTGGGCGCTACTAATAGGGTCATCGATATCGATATACCTGATCCTAGCTGAAATAGGCCGGAAATGTATATCTTATCATCCGATGGAATAAATAAAATCGCTTTATATGAATTTATCGATAGTATTACGGACAATAAAGTGCTCAAACAACTTAATTAAAACTTAATGGTTACAAGGAGCAAGGAGCAGGAAGCAAAAACCTGTAACTTGTAACCTGCAACTTGTAACTTAGTTTCTGTTTAGAAAATAAGCTTGAGAACTATGGAAAAAATATCATCGAAACAGCTCAGGGATCATTGGAACAGATTTCGAATAACTAAGAAACACATATATCTCCCAGAAAGTTCACTGATCGGCGGCAAGGAAAGCACCGCTATGTTTACTATTGCCGGAATGCAACAAATTATTCCATATCTTTCCGGTAAAGAGCATCCGCTCGGAAAAAGATTATTCAATATCCAGAAATGTGTCAGAACGGTTGATATCGACGAAGTAGGAGACGCAAGTCATCTTACTTTTTTTGAAATGATGGGAAA